>Ga0182739_1000078_pt1 | contig 206332 bp, 175 predicted proteins | sample eDN5th30CBELigBY_FD_128873 | JGI IMG/M metagenome (GOLD analysis project Ga0182739, IMG submission 128873) | Enriched backyard soil microbial communities from Emeryville, California, USA - eDNA 5th pass 30_C BE-Lig BY (version 2) (version 2) | ecosystem: Environmental > Terrestrial > Soil >...
GGATGGCGGGCCGCAAAAGTGACCCGCGCGCGCAGCGTGCGGAAGCTGTTGCTCTCAGCTTGCGCCGTGGCTTTTTCGATGAGATCACAGGCGAGAAAAGAGCAACATCCAGAGCTTTCGTCCGCTGCGCGGCCGAGTCCCTTTTGTGGCGGTCCATCCCTGGCCGCCACCCGTACGGGCCATCGCTGACGCGATATCAAAAATGTCTCCCGGACATTTTTTGACGGGCCAAAAGGAACCAAAACCCCTTTGCCCGGCGTCCCCTGCGCTTCTCGGACGACGAGGCACGGCGTCCCAATTCGCTTCGCTCAAACACGGGGCGCCTCTGCGGCCTCCTCGCCCTGCGATGCTCGGCTTGCTTTAGGGCAAAAAAGCAGAGCCGAAGCCAGAGCCAGAGCCAGAGCCAGAGCGGAGCCGGATGATTTGACGGGTGGTGGGAACCAAAAAAACGGCGGGGGATCGCTCCCCCGCCGTTCGTCCGTCCGCTCCGGAACGCGCCTCAGTCGAGCTTCAGCGCCTTCTTGTTGCTGTCCCGGCGCTTGCGCTCCTTGGCGCCGAACTCGGCCTCGCAGCCATCCTGCTGGACCATCACGCAATCGAGGTAGTCGGTGATCTCGACCAGGGCCGCACGGATCGCCTTGCCGGCCGGCGTCTTCGACTCGTTGGCCAGCGCACCGCCGAAGCCGCCGCGGAACACGCCGACGCTGATGCCGCCGCCGGAGCTGCGGCCTTCGATCGTGCGCGAGTAGTCGATCTCGCCGGTGGTCGTGTTGACGACGCGGATGTCCACCGCGAGGTAGGCATCGCTCTTCTTGCCGCCGAGCGAGATGCCCTTGAAGCTGACGCCGCCGCCGGTGCTGGCGGTGTTCTCCTCATAGGAGGTGACCGTCCCCATGACCAGGTACTCGGCGCCGGTGAGCTTGCCGATCTTGGCGCCGGTCCCCGAGCTGACCCGGCCGGACGCGGCCAGGTTCTGTTCCTCGAGCACCGATTCGAGCTTGGAGCGCTCCACCACGCGGAAGGAGCCGAGCGAGGAAAGCTCGTTGCTCAGCATGCCCGACAGCTCCCAGCCCACCCCGCCCCGCCACCAGCCGGCGCCGGACTCGTTCTTGAACTCGGCCACGCCGATGGACGGCTTGCCGCTGCGACCCTGCGCCAACGCGCCACCTGCCAGAGCGATGCCGCCCAACGCCAGCGCGACACCAAAAATTACTTTCTTCATGACGCCCACTCCCGAACGATGAGATTGCGAACCGTTGATCCCCAGACGGACAGCGCGATCGATCCCCCTGGCGCCCGCTCCGTTGCCCGCCCCGCTGCCTGGCAGCGTGAGCGGCGCGCATTGTAGCAGCGGCGCAGACGCCGACCTAAGCACCAATCGACGCTCGCCACCGGCACCGTTCCGCAGCACCAGTGCCAACCGCGTCACGTTCCGCCCGGCACTGCCGCGCTTGCCTCGACCGCGGTCCTCCCCGCAAAGTGCAGCCTCCGGTCCCGGTTTCCTGTTCCCCATGACGCGCCCGACCCTGTTCCACAATCCCCGCTGCAGCAAGTCCCGGCAGGCGCTGGCGCTGCTGGAGGCGCGCGGCCTCGCGCCGGTCGTCGTCGACTACCTTGCCGCCCCGCCCTCGCCCGCCCGCATCGAGGAGATCCTGGGCCTGCTCGGGATCGGGCCGCGCGAGCTGATGCGGCGCGACGAGCCGGAGTACCGGGCGCTCGGCCTGGACGCCCCCGACCTCGACCGGTCCGCCCTCGTGGCCGCCCTGGCGGCCCATCCGCGCCTGATCCAGCGCCCGATCCTGGTCAACGGCGGCCGGGCCGTGATAGGCCGCCCGCCCGAGGCGATCCTGGAGATCCTCTGATGGACAAGCTGCAGGCGATGCAGTTGTTCGTGCGCGTCGTCGACAGCGGCAGCTTCACCGCTGCCGCCGACCAGATGGACATCTCGCGCGCCCTGGCCAGCAAGCTGGTGCAGACCCTGGAGGAATCGCTCGGCGTGCGCCTGCTCAACCGCACCACGCGCCGGCTGAGCCTCACCGATCCCGGACGCAACTACTACCAGCGCGTCAGCGAGCTGCTGACCCAGCTCGCCGAAGCCGAGGCCGAGGCCGCCGAGCTGCAGGTCGAACCGCGCGGCAAGCTGCGTGTCACGGCGCCGATGTCCTTCGCGATCCGGCATCTGGCGGCGGCGGTGGCCGAGTTCCAGAAGCGCTACCCGTTCATCGAGCTGGACCTCAACCTCAACGACCGCCAGGTCGATCTGGTCGACGAAGGCTACGACCTGGCGATCCGCATCGCCCAGCTGGCCGATTCGCGCCTGGTCGCGCGGCGCATCGCGCCGTGCCATTTCGTCGCCGCCGCCTCGCCCGCCTACCTCGCCACGCACGGCGAGCCCGCCCATCCGTCCGAGCTGGCCGGCCACGAATGCCTGATCTACACGCTGCTGCCGCGCAACAGCGAGTGGTGCTTCGGGCGCAACGGCGAGCAGGTCAGCGTGCGCGTGAAGGGGCGGCTCGGCGTCAACAACGGCGACTTCCTGCTCAATGCCGCGGCCGCGGACCTGGGCATCGTGATCTCGCCGACCTTCATCGCCGCGGACGAGATACGCAGCGGCCGGCTGCGCTGCCTGCTGCCGGAATGGCAGATCGCCCCTTCGGCGATCCATGCCGTCTACCCGCAGGTGCGCAGCCTGCCGCGCAAGACCCGCCTGCTGATCGACTTCCTGGTCGAGCGCTTCGCGCCGGCCCCGTACTGGGACCAGGGCCTGCACTAGCGGGTCGAGAACGGGCTGTCCTGCCCTTCTCCAGGCGCACGGTCGCGGCAATGCCGCGCCACCGGTTGCGCCGATCGACCGCTTGCGCCTTCGACCTGCGGGCGATCCCACCCGGGATCGCGCGCGCCGGCGGCGCCGTTTCGCGGGCGTCCGGCGTGCCGGTCCGCCCTTGCGTCAGGCGATGCGCGCGAGGCCGCCCATGTACGGATGCAGCACCTCGGGCACCTCGATCGAGCCGTCGGCGTTCTGGTAGTTCTCGACGACCGCGATCAGCGCGCGGCCCACCGCCACGCCCGAGCCGTTGAGCGTGTGCACCAGCTCGGTCTTGCCGCCGTCGGGGTTGCGCCAGCGCGCCAGCATGCGCCGCGCCTGGAAGTCGGTGCAGTTGGAGCACGAGGAGATCTCGCGGTAGGTCTGCTGGCTCGGCAGCCAGACCTCCAGGTCGTAGGTGCGCGCCGCGGCGAAGCCCATGTCGCCGGTGCACAGCAGCATGCGACGGTACGGCAGGCCCAGCTTCTCGAGCACCACCTCGGCGCAGCGCGTCATGCGCTCGTGCTCGGCCGCGCTCTCGGCCGGCTTGACGATGCTGACCAGCTCGACCTTCTCGAACTGGTGCTGGCGGATCATGCCGCGCATGTCGCGCCCGCCGGAACCGGCCTCGGCGCGGAAGCACATCGAGTGCGCCGTCATCCGCAGCGGCAGCTCGGCCGCGTCGAGGATGCCGTCGCGCACGGTGTTGGTCAACGGCACCTCGGCGGTCGGGATCAGGTAGCGCCGGCTGTCGCCGACGGCGGTCGCGAACAGGTCGTCCTCGAACTTCGGCAGCTGGCCGGTGCCCTGCATCGCCTCGGCGTTGACCAGCAGCGGCACGTTGGTCTCGACGTAGCCGTGCTCGCCGCCGTGCAGGTCGAGCATGAACTGCGCGAGCGCCCGGTGCAGCCGCGCCAGTTCCCCGCGCAGCAAAGTGAACCGCGCGCCGGACAGCTTGGCGGCGGTCTCGGCATCGAGCCAGCCCTTGCGCGCGCCCAGCTCGACGTGGTCCTTCACCGGGAAATCGAACACGCGCGGCTCGCCCCAGCGATGCTGCTCGACGTTGCCGGCCTCGTCGGCGCCGTGCGGCACCTCCAGGTCCGGCAGGTTCGGCAGTTGCAGCGCGATCGCGCCCAGGCGCTGCTGCACCTCGGCCAGGCGCTGTTCGTTGTCGCTCAGCTGGCCGGCGATCGCGGCGACCTCGGCCATCAGCGCGGACGCGTCTTCGCCCTTGCCCTTGGCGATGCCGATCGCCTTCGAGCGGGTGTTGCGCAGGTTCTGGAGCTCCTGCGTCGCCGACTGCACCGCCTTGCGCTCGCTTTCCAGCGATTCGATGGCGGCGACGTCGAGCGTGTAGCCGCGCGTGGCGAGACGGTCGGCCACGGTGGCGAGCTGGCCACGCAGCAAGGCAGGATCGAGCATGGGGGTGTCCGGACGGCAGAGGAGTGACGGCCGGCGATTATCGGGCCCGGCACCGGCACCGCGCAAACCGTGCGCCCGCGCACGCCGGCGAGACTCGATCGCCACCGCAGCCGATGGTATGGTCGGGCCGTCCGCGGCGAAGGGATCGGCGACCGCTGGCGATACCGTTTTCCGACTGGGGCTCACCACATCATGCAGACCATTCACGTGACGCGGCTCGCCGCCGCGCTGGGCTTGATTTTGACCACGGCGGCCGCCGCAAGCGTCGCACCCGCCAGCGCGATCGGCGCAGGCCTGGCCGCCGGCACCGTCGCCGGCACCGCCGGCAGCGGCATCATCAGCTTCGGCGACCTGCGCTTCGATCCGCGCCACGGCGTCCCCGGCGACGACGGCAGCTACCGCAGCGAAAGCGATGGCCGCGGCCTGCGTTTCGTGCAGTTCGGCCGTGCGATCCAGGGCCAATGGCTCGACGAGCTGGCCGCCACCGGCATCCGCCCGCTGCAGTACTACCCCGACAACACCTACCTGGTCTGGGCCGAGGCCGCCGCCGTCGCGCGCTTCGCCAGCCATCCGCAGGTGCGCTGGCAGGGCAACTACCTGCCCGCCTGGAAGATCGCGCCGGACCTGGCCAAGCGCAGCGGCGCGATCCGCAACGTCGGCGTGTTCTTCTACAACGACGGCGATGTCGATGCCGTGCTCGCCGCGCTGGGCCAGGCCGGCGCGACGGTGGTCAACCACGGCCCGGCGCAGACCGACGGCGTGTTCCACAACGCCTGGATCGAGGCCGATGCCGCGCAGCTGCAGGCCCTGGCCGCGCTGCCGCAGGTGATCTGGCTGGAGCACGCCAGCCCGGCCGCGATCCTCGACGACGAGATGTCCGACCAGATCAGCGCCCGCAACTACGGCAGCGGCAACGTGCCGGTGACCGGCTACGCGCCCTGGCTCGACCTGATCGGCTATCGCGGCACCGGCGTGACCTGGGCGGTCATCGACTCGGGCGTGGACCTCACGCATCCGGATCTCGCCTCGCGCATCGCCGGCGGCAAGACCTACCCGGGCTGCCCCGCCGGCAACGGTCCCGGCGACGACAACACCAGCGGCGGCCACGGCACGCACGTGGCCGGCATCATCGCCGGCACGGCGGTCACCGGCCTGACCGATGCGCAGGGCTTCCTCTTCGGCCTGGGCATGGCGCCCGGCGTGCGCATCTTCGCGCAGAACCCGATCTGCACCGGCTCGGTGCCCTGGCCGCCGACCGGCGGCTGGCAGGTGCTGTCCAAGGATGCCCTGCTCGGCGGCGCCACCGGCGGCAACGGCAGCTGGACCTCCGGCGAAAGCGGCGGCACCAGCTATACCGCCGCCGCGCGCACCTGGGACCAGATCATCCGCGACGGCAACTTCGACACGCCGGCCGCCGAGCCGTTCGTCATGGTGTTCTCGGCCGGCAACAGCGGCCCCGGCGCCGGCACGCTGACCGCGCCGAAGGCGGCCAAGAACCCGATCGTCACGGCCAGCTCGCGCAACTACCGCGTCGGCGACATCGACGCGATCTCCAGCTTCTCCAGCCGCGGCCCGACCAACGACGGCCGCTTCGGCCCGACCATCGCCACGCCCGGCGAGCAGATCGCCTCGGCCCGTCGCGTCGCCGGCGCTGCGCAATGCGCGACCGCGATCGCCGGCACCAGCAACCAGTACGCCTACTGCTCCGGCACCAGCATGGCCTCGCCGCATGCCGCCGGCGCCGCCGCGCTGCTGACCGAATGGTGGCGCGACACCAACAGCGGCGCGACGCCCAGCCCGGCGATGATCAAGGCCCTGCTGATCAACGGCGCCAAGCCGGTCGGCAGCGCCAGCATCCCGAACACCAGCTTCGGCTGGGGCCGCGTCGACCTGCCCGGCAGCATGGGCCTGGACTACGCCGCCTCGACCTACGTCGACCAGAGCCAGGTGCTGACCTCGGTCGGCCAGTCCTGGCAGGCCATCTACGGCGTGCCCGATACCAGCAAGCCGCTGCGGATCTCGCTGGCCTGGACCGACGCCGCCGCGGCGACCGGCGCCAACCCGGCGCTGGTCAACAACCTCGACCTCGAAGTCGAGACCGGCGGCCAGCTCTACCGCGGCAACGTCATCGCCAACAACGTCTCGACCACCGGCGGTGCGGCCGACACGCGCAACAACACCGAAGGCGTCATCATCGCCAATCCCGGCGGCAGCGTGACCGTGCGCGTGATCGCCACCAACCTGCCCGGCGACGGCGTGCCCGGCGGCTCGGCCACCGACCAGGACTTCGCCCTGGTCTGCCGCAACTGCGCCTACGAGGCCGCCTTCACGCTGACGGCCTCGCCGGCCCAGCAGGCCGTCTGCGCGCCGGCGAACGCGCAGTACGCGATCGACATCGGCTCGATCCTCGGCTACGCCACGCCGGTCGCGCTGTCGGTCAGCGGCCAGCCGGCCGGCACGACCGCCACGTTCTCCCAGCCCAGCGTGACGCCACCGGGCAGCGCGACGCTGACGATCGGCAACACCGGCGCGGCGGCCGCCGGCGGCGCCACGCTGACGATCGCCGCCAGCAACGTCGACCGGACCTCGACCGTCGAACGCGGCCTGCTGATCGCCACTGCGGCGCCCGCCAGCCCGCAGCTGGTCGCGCCGGCCGACCAGGCGGTCGGCCAGACCCTGCTGCCGACGCTGAGCTGGCAGGCCAGCCCGCAGGCGGCCGCCTACCGGCTGGAGATCGCCACCGACGCGGCGTTCGGCACGGTGATCCTCGACGAGACCGTCGAGGACACGCAGTACACGCCGGCGACGGCACTCGCCTCGGCGACGACCTACTACTGGCGGATCACGCCCGACAACGTCTGCGGCACCGGCACGGCATCGGCCGTCTACCGGTTCCGGACGGCGGCGGCGCCGGGACAGTGCGATTTCGACCAGACCACGACGATGCTGTTCGAGGAAGCCTTCACCACCGGTGCCGGCGGCTTCGTCACGACCGGCGGCAGCGGCGCCTCGAACTGGGCGCTGTCCACGCAACGTCCCAGCCCGCTGTCCGGCGGCAATGCGTTCAAGGCCACCGACGTCGCCACGGTCACCGATCAGCGGCTGACCTCGCCGGTCATCGCGCTGCCGGCCGGCCAGTCGCCGATCACGCTGCGCTACCAGAACTGGCGCGCGCTGGAGCCGGTCGCGGCGACGACGACCTGCTACGACGCCGGCATCCTGGAGATCGCGGTCGACGGCGGCGCGTTCACGCAGGTGACCGGGGCACGCCTGATCAACGATCCGTACGTCGCACCGGTCAGCACCAGCTGGGGCAGTCCACTCGCTGGCCTCGACGGCTGGTGCGGCACGCGTGCCTACGCCGATACGCTGATCGATCTCAGCGAATGGGCCGGCCGCTCGGTGCAGCTGCGCTGGCGCCTGGGCACCGACCAGTCGGCCGCGGCCGACGCCTGGTACGTCGACGACATCCGCATCGAAGGCTGCAGCAGCCGCGGTGAAGGCATCTTCGCCGACGGCTTCGAAGTCCTGCCCTGACCCGCGCGGCCGGCGGCGAGGCTTCGCCGCCGGCTGCCGTCGCCATCGGCAGACGAGCACGGCCGCCATCGGGCGGCCGCTCTCTTCTTGTCGGGCCACGCCGCGGCGGCCCGCCGCTTCGACCGGCCGGCGCCGCGCAGCCTGCCGGTGCGACCCGGCGACGAAACCGCTGCCCCGGCTAGGGCCTTGCCGCGGAACTGCGCTCGTCGAGCGCGGCCAGCGCCAGCACGATGCGGTCGATCTCGCCGCTCGGCCGTGCCGTGGCCGCGTCCCCCGGCGGCTGGTAGTTGTTGAGCAGGATCGCGAACGCCAGCCGTTCGCCGGCGGCGGTGGTCAGGTAGCCGGCCAGGCCGCGAATGCCGTTCATCGCGCCGGTCTTGGCATGGACGCGGCCCTGCGCGGGCGTATCGCGCAGGCGGCCGGCGAGCGAGCCGTCGACGCCCGCCTGCGGCAGCGCCAACCGGAAGGCCGCGCCGTCGGGCGTGTCGCCCCAGCGTTGCAGCAGGGTGGCCAGCGCCGCGGCCGAGGTCAGGTTGCGCCGCGACAGGCCGGCCCCGTCCTCGATCGAAGCCTGTTGCGGTGTGATGCCGAGGCCCGACAAATAACGGCGCAGCGCATCGGCCGCCCGCTGATCGGTGCTGCGGAACGGCAGGGAGTCGGGCTGCAGCGCGCGCGCCTTGTCCGCCTCCGCCGCGCCGACCAGCAGGAACAGATTCTGCAGGTACAGGTTCTGCGACACCTTGAGCCCGCGCCGTACCAGGTCGGCCAGCGGCGGCGAGTGCACCTCGGCGATGCGTTGCGGCGCATCGGCGGCCATCGCCACGGTGCGCTCCGGCCAGTAGACGCTGCGCAACCGCCCTTCCAGCGTCACGCCCTGCCGGGCCAGCGCGTCGCGCAGCTGGCCGGCCGCCGTCAGCGCCGGGTCCACCAGCGCCAGGCGGTAGCGCTGCTCGCCCGCATCGGCGGCGATGCTGCCGAACGCCTGCAGCGTGGCCTGTCCCGGTGCGCGGAACAGGCCGACATCGGTGGGCCGCCCGCGGGCGACCGTCAGCAGGCGATTGGCCAGGTCCGGCGCCGAGCCGGGCGGCTCGAAGCGCAGGCCGGCCATCGCCCCGACCTGCGGCGCCGGCCGGATGCGGACCGTCACCAGGTTCTCGTCCACGCTGAGCGCCGCCGCGGGCATGCCGAACCAGCTCTGCAGGTCCGCCGCTTCCCAGCCGGCGCCGAACAGCGGCGCCGCGAAGCGCGTGGCATCGCCGATCAGGTCGCCGTGCACGCGGGTAACGCCGCGCCGGCGCAGCGCGATCGCCAGCCGGTCGGCCCAGGACACGTCCGCATCGGCGCCGAGCGCCGGATCGCCGTAGCCGTAGAGGACCAGGTCGCCGTGCAGTTCACCGTCGCGAGCCGGTGCCGCCGTCGCGAACAGCGTCGTCGGTATCCGGTAGTCGCCGCCGAATGTCGCCAGCGCCAGCGCCGCGGTGTAGAGCTTGGCCGTCGAGGCCGGTACCAGCAGGCGCTCGGCCTGGTGGGCATAGACCGTGCGGCCGCTGTCGATCGACACCGCCTGGACGCCCCAGCTCGCCGCGGCGAAGCGCGGCTCGGCGAGGATCGCATCGATCTGCGCGCGGGTCGCGGCGGCACCGGCCGCCTGGACGGTGCCGCCGGCCGTGCCCAGCAGCAGCGCCGCCAGCCAGCACGCCGGCCGTTTCAATCGCCGGCCTCGCCGCGGGCCGCCTTGCGGGCCGCGCGCAGCGCATGCAGCTTCTCAGCGATCTTCAGCTCCATGCCGCGCGCCACCGGTGCGTAGAACACGCGGCCGGCCAGCGCGTCGGGCAGGCATTGCTGGTCGAGCGCGACACCGCCCTCGACATCGGGGTCGTACTGGTAGCCCTTGCCGTAGCCCAGGCCCTTCATCAGCCGCGTCGGCGCATTGCGCAGGTGCATCGGCACCTCCAGCGTGCCGCTCGCCGCGATCTCGGCCTTGACGGTGTTGAACGCGGCATAGGCGGCATTGCTCTTGGCGGCAATCGCCAGGTACAGCGCCGCTTCCGCCAGCGCCAGGTCGCCTTCCGGCGAACCGAGCCGGTCGTAGGTGTCCCAGGCTTCCAGCGTCATCGTCCAGGCCCGCGGATCGGCCAGCCCGACGTCCTCGATCGCCATTCGCGTCAGCCGCCGCGCCAGGTAGGCCGGGTCGACGCCGCCGTCGAGCATGCGCGTGCACCAGTACAGCGCCGCGTCCGGATCGGACGAGCGCACGGACTTGTGCAGGGCCGATATCTGGTCGTAGAACTGCTCGCCGCCCTTGTCGAAGCGCCGCGTGCGGTCGGCCAGCACCTGGGTCAGCGTGGTCTCGTCGATGCGGCCGTCCTCGGCCAGTTCCGCGGCGATCTCCAGCAGCGTCAGCGCGCGCCTGACGTCGCCGTCGGCCGCCTGCGCGATCAGGCCGAGCGAGGCGTCGTCGACGGACAGGCCGAGCTCGCCGAGCCCGCGCTCCGGATCGGCCAGCGCGCGCGCCAGCGCCCGGCGGATGTCCTCGACCGAGACCGCCTCGAGCACGTGCACGCGGCAGCGCGAGAGCAGCGCGGAGTTCAGCTCGAACGAGGGGTTCTCGGTCGTCGCGCCGACGAACAGGATCACGCCGCGCTCGATGTGCGGCAGGAAGGCGTCCTGCTGGGCCTTGTTGAAGCGATGGACCTCGTCGACGAACAGCACCGTGCGGCGCCCCTGCTGGTAGCGCACTTCGGCCTCGGCCAGGGCCGCGCGCACCTCCGGCAACCCCGAGAGCACCGCCGAGATCGCGCGGAAATCGGCGTCGGCATAGCGTGCCAGCAGCAACGCGAGCGTGGTCTTGCCGCAGCCGGGGGGACCCCACAGGATCATCGAGTGGACCTTGCCGGCCTCGATCGCGCGGCGTAGCGGCTTGCCCGCGGACAGCAGCCGGCTCTGGCCGACGATGTCGTCCAGGGTGCGCGGGCGCATGCGTTCGGCCAGCGGCTTGAGCGTGTCCGATTCGGTGAACAGGGCGGGTGCAGGGGGCGGTCGGCGAGGCATCGCCCGATGATACCCGCCCTGCCCGCGGCATCGGCCGGACCGCGTGATAGGAACCGCGGCGCCGCGTCGTCCTGGAAGGCATGAACGCGCCCCTTCCGACCGCTCCGGCCCGCCGGATGCGCCATGTCCTCACCGCCGCGCTGGCGATCGCCTGGACGGCGGCGCCGGCCGTGCAGGCCAGCGCCGCGGGGACGCCGGTGCTGGGCGTGGTCAAGTTCCAGGACGAGACCGGTGCGCTGCCGTTCCAGGGCGGCATCGGCCGCGTGCTGACCAACATCCTGACCAACGAGCTGGCGGCGCGCCCGGTCTTCACCGTCGTCGAGCGGCGCCGGCTGGCGGCGGTGCTCGAGGAGCAGGACCTCGGCACCTCCGGCCGGGTGCAGCCCGGCGACGGCCCGCGCATCGGCCAGCTGACCGGTGCCGACTACCTGGTCATGGGCACGGTGACCGCATTCCAGCCCGGCGTCGAGACCCGCGCCGTTCGCGGCGGCTTCGCCGGCATCGGCGGCTCGCGGCGATCGGAAACGGCGTACCTGGCGATCGACCTGCGCGTGGTCGACACCGAAAGCGGCGAGATCCGCTATGCGCGCTCGATCGAAGGGCGTACGACCCGGACCGCCACGTCGGTCCAGGTCGGTCTCGGCGGCGCGGGCCTCGGCTACGAAGCGTTCAAGAGCGAGGCCGATGCCCGCGTCGTGCGCGCCGCGGTGATCGAGGTCATCGACTACCTCGAATGCGCGATGGTCCGCCGCGACGGCTGCATGGCCGGGTACGCCGAGAAGGACCGGCGCCGCGTGGACGCGACGCGGCGCGCCATCGACCTCGAACACGACACCCGGAAACGATCGCGATGAACCGTCACCGCCCCGCCCGCCTGCTCGTCCTGCTGCTCGCCGCCTCGGCCGGCGTCGATGCCGGGACGGTCATCGAGTACCGCCACGAAGGCGACTGCCCGACCGACTTCGACCGCATCACGATCAGCGGCCTGCGCGCGCGCATCGACATGCACGTGGACGGCACGCCGATGTCGACGATCGCCGACGACGGCGAACAGCTGATGACCCAGGTGCTGCACGAGCTCGGCACGTACATGACGATGGAGTCGGACGACGACGCGATCGATTTCCAGAGCGACGTCATGCGCAGCAGCCACATCCACGCCGGCAACGAGGCCGCCAAGGTGACCGGCATGGACCGTGCGACGTTGACGGCCCGCTTGCGCGCGCAGCAGGTGGCGTCCTGTCCCGAGATGGCCGATCTCGGCTTCGGCGATCCCGACTACGCCGAGGCCGCCGCGCGCTGCGCCGAAACGATGGCGAGCACCGTCCCGAGCGGTGACCGCCGGCAGGCGGTCGCCGCGGCGATGGCCGGTGGCCGGGCCTCGCAAGCGGCCCATCCGGCCGCACCGCAGGACGCCGCGGCGACGCCGTGGCGCACGACCCGCACCGAACGCGGCGAGGAGGCCACGATCGACGGCCGCCATTGCCGCGTCGAGCGCACCGTCCGCGGCGAGACCGTGCTGCGCGAGGACTGCCTCAGTCCGATCGCGGACCTGGACCTGGAACCGGCGGCACTGCGCCGGCTCAATCGCATCGCCACGGTCGGCGCGACCGTCGGCCGCGGGCTGGCCGAGCTGCACCCCGAGGCCGCCGACGAGGCCGGCCCGCCGAGCGTGCCACTACGCCGCCGCTGCTACCGCGACGGGCGCCCGACCGGTACGGCGACGCTGTCGTTCCGCAGCGGCGTCGACGTTCCGGAGGCAACGTTCGAGGTGCCGGCCGGCTACCGGCCGATGCAGGTCGGCGCGCCGGACGCGTCCGACGCGCCGTGAGCCGCCGCGGCCGTCAACGTCCGCGATGCAGTTCCTGGAGCTGGCGCTCGTACTCGTCGATCAGGTAGCGCTTGCGCAGGTCGTCCAGCCGCTGCTTGAAGTCCAGCGCCGGCCGGATGTCGCCGTTCTCGATCTCGACACTGAACAAGTCGTCGTTCCTCCGCAGGCACCACGGCAGCGCCGTACCGGTGCCGCGCAAGGCGCAGTAGGTGATCGACGTCACGCTGGCACCGGTCGGCGGGTTGGCGGCGGCATCGGCGACGCGGACATTGCAGGCGTTGATGCTCTGGTAGTCGATGACGGTCCTGCCGCTGCCGTCGGAATAGCAGACCAGGCCGGCCCAGCCGCTCACGCCGTCATGCGTGGCATGGGCGAGCGGTGCCGCGCAAGCCAGGCCGAGTGCGAGCAGGTGCATGGTGATCTTCATCGGTGTCGTTCTCCGTCGTTGGGCTCCGGGCGGTCGCCCGGCAGCGCGACGACGCTAGCGGCGGGCCACCGCCGGGCGCGAGGACGAAACCGGGATCAAATAGCGCCCGGCGGGTCTTTTTTCCCGGTTTCGTCCCGGCTCCGGCCTCGACAGCCTGGCGGCAGCGCCGCCAGACTCGGGCATCCCCACCGTGGAGCCGTTCGCGATGAAGCCGCTTGCCCCTATCGCCGCCCTCTGGGCACTGGCCGCCGCCGCGCTGCCGGCCGCCGCGCACGAGGAGCCCTACTCGACCACCTGGTGCAGCGGCGGCCAGGTCACGGAGCTGGGGACCTTCCAGATCCCCGGGCAGGTCCTGTCGAACTTCCGCCAGAGCCCCGCCTGCGCCTATGAGATCCACAACAGGGATTGCGGCGTGTTCGACGACGACTACCACGCCGCCCGCAGCTACTCGGCTGCCTACTGCGTGCTGCTGGCCTCGAACCTGCAGCAGGATACCGGCGCCGTGTCGATCATCCCGGTCGTCACCGGACCGGCCTCGTTCCTCGACGACGACCACCACCACAGCTACCAGGCATCCAGCGGGCTGAGTGGGGTGTGCCTGGTCTGCCGGCGGCCGCTGGGCCTGCCGACCTTGCCGGCGCAGCCGAACAACCCGGTCCGATAGCCGCCGCGGGGGAGTATCAGCGGGCCAGCGCCTTGACGGCGTCGATGAGCCCGCGCAGCCGTTCGCGCTGCCCGGTGTCCAGCGGGCACTCGGCCAGCACGAAATAGGCCGTGCGCAGCACCTCGCGCCAGCGCGGCCGCTCCGGCATGCGCTCCATGCCGAGGTAGCGCTCCATCGTGCGGACCCGCAGGCGACCGTCGTCGATCGTGATCCGCCAGACGCCGCTGGCTTCGGCCAGGTCCAGGCGCGACTTGCGCGTACTCGATTCCCAGGCGTCCACCGCCGCCCGCATCAGGGCGACCAGGGCCCGGCGAAACGCCTCCGGTGCCGCGCCGGCGGGCGGCGGCGTGGCCGGCGCGAGCGTCGACTCGTCACGCGCATGGGCGTCGCGCAGGTCCTCCAGCAGGTGGCGGGTCTGCGCGTCGGGACCGGCGGCCGCGGAAAGGCCCAGCACGATCAGTTCCTCCTCCAGCGCCAGCGGCATCAGCCACATGCCGGCACCGGCAGCGTCGATCGCCGCCGGTGCCCCGGGGGCGTCGTCCAGGCCCCGCAGCCAGTCGCCGATCCGCTGCGCCTGACCGGGCTCGATCCAATCGGCCAGTTGCTCCGGGCTGCCCGACGGTTCCGCGTCGGGACGGCCGAGCAGCGCGCGCGCGGCCCGGTTGGCCAGATAGACCTGCCCGGCGGCATCGACCAGCAGCAGCGGCTCGCCGGCCCGGTCCAGCGCCAGCCGCAGCCGATGGCGGTCCGCGCGCAGGCGCGCGGCCGCCGCGCGGAACCGATCCAGCTCCTGCTCCAGCTGCACGCGGCTGCGCTCGGCCTGCAGCCGCAGCTGCCACACGCGGCGGCGATGCAGGGCCAGCAGGGCCAGCAGGATCGCCGCCGCGGCGGCCAGCAGTCCGTCGCGCGTGCGCCGCGCGTCCTTCAGCGCGCCCTGCTGGCGGCTGCTCTCCAGTTCCAGTTGCGCCAACTCGCGCTCGCGCTCGGCGAGGCCGTAGCGGATGCGCAGGCGGTCCACCACCTCGCTGCGCTGGCGCTCGTCGAGCGCCTGCTGCGCCTCGAAGGCCCGGCGCTGCAAGGCCAGTGCCGGGCGCCAGTCGCCGAGCGCCTCCGCCCAGGCGGCCAGGCGTGCCAGCGCCTGCTGGCGTTCGGCCAACGCGTCGGCTGGATCGTCGCGATCGAGCCGCGCCGAGAGGCGCCCGAAGGCCTCGCGCGGGCGGCCGGCCAAGGCGAGACGCTCGGCATCCAGGCGCACGTAGGCCAGCGGCTCGTTGCCGCCGAGCGCTTCGACCAGGGGGCCGGCCGCGGCCAGCCCCGCGGTCAGCGCCGCCGCGTCACCGGCACTCGACGCCAGGTCCGCCTGGCGCAGCACGACGCGCAACCGGTCCGGCGCCGCCTGGGCCTCGTCGAAGATCGCCGCGGCGGCCGCATAGGCCGCGGCGGCCGCCGCCGTGTCGCCGCGCGCCGCCGCCACCAGGCCGAGCGACTCGTGCGCATGCGCCGCCTTGAGCGGCACGCCGCCCTCGGTGTGCAGCTGGATCGCCTTGCGCAGGTAGGCCTCGGCCTGGTCGAGGTCGCCCGCCTCCCGGTAGACGTCGGCGATGTTCTGCAGGGCCGGGCCGACCTCCTGCTCCTGCCCGGCACGCGAGCGCAGCTCCAGGCTGGCGATGAAACTGGACAGCGCTGCCGGATAGTCGCCGAGCTTGCGCTGGACGATGCCGAGGTCGTTGAACGCGATCGCGCGCTCGCGATCGCCCAGCGGCCCGGCCAGGACGCGCGCACGCTCGAAGGCATGCAAGGCATCGGCGGGCCGGTCGCGGCGGAAGGCCAGCATGCCCGTGCGCCGCGCCAGCCGGAAGCGATCCTCCGCCGTGCCGTGCTCGCGCAGGGACCGTTCGATCTGCGCCAGCCAGCGCTCGGCCGCCTCGAACTCGCCCAGCGCCTGGGCCGCTTCGCTGGCATGGAACATCGCCTCGACCGCCTCGCTGGTGCGCCCCTGCGCCAATGCCCGATCCGCCGCGGCCGCGCAGACCGTGGCCGCACGGGCCGGCGACGGATGGCGCAGGGCGCGGCATTCGGACAACGGCTGCTCGTCGGCGCCGGGCGGATCCTGTCCCTGCGCGGCGCCCAGTTGCAGCGCACCGGCCAGCAGGATCAGCCACGCCAGGCCGGCAGCGGCACCGGCGGATGCGCGGCGGCTCATGGATCGATGCGTCGCCGGTTTCCCGACAGCGTTGTCGTCGGCACCCCTTTCCCCCTCGATCCGGACTCGCCGGCGCGATCCCAATCCCGGCCGCCGTCCGCGGCGGCCCTCAATCCCCGATCGGAATCACCTGCGGCCCCGGGCCGGTGTCGCCGATCACATCCACGCCCTTGGGCGGCGTGAACCGGAAGGTATCGGCCGGCAGGGCCGGATTGCGCTTCCAATCGGTGAAGCGCATCTCGGTCTCGTTGCCGAGCTGGTCCTTGAAGCGCATCCGCGCCAGGCCGCCGGCATCGAAGCCCAGCTCGGCGTACTCGAACTCCGGCTCCTCGGCGCGCGAGGTCAGGCGCAGCCAGATCAGGCCGTCGCGCTCGCCGGCTTCGCTGGCGACGAAATCGCGGTCGATCAGCGAGAGATCGGTCAGGACCGTCAGGGGGCTCTGCGCTTCCTCGGTGCTCTGGCTGCGCACGCTGACCTGCTCCAGGTCCGGATCGTAGATCCACACGCGCGTGCCGTCGGCGACGATCAGCTGCTCGAACGGTTCGGTCGTCTGCCAGCGAAACTGGCGCGGCGCCTGCAGCGCCAGCCGGCCGCGCGACGCGTCACCGCCGCCGGACTGGGCTGTGCGGACGGTCTGGCTGAAATCGGCGCTGACCGATTTGAGGTCCCTGGAGAACGCCTCCATCCGCGCACGGGCGGATTCGGCGGCCGCGGCGAGCGGCGACAGGACGGCGAGCAACAGGGTCAGGCAGGTCGCGATCGGGCGCACGCGGAACACTCTCTTGGGCTGAAGGACGCCGCGCAGTAGACGCCAGCGCGGATGAAGCGCGTTCGAACCGGACCTCGCGCGCGCATGCGGGTCAGTCCTTCGGCGGCGGCGGCGCCAGGACCGTGCGGTTGCCGTTGTGCTCGGGCGTGCTCACCACGCCGTCGCGCTCCATCTGCTCGATCAGCCGCGCGGCGCGGTTGTAGCCGATCCGCAGGTGGCGCTGCACGCCGGAGATCGATGCGCGGCGCGTCTCGGTGACGATGCGCACCGCGCGATCGTACAGCTGCGCGTCCTCGCCGCCCTCGCTTTCCTCCGCATCCAGCGGCAGGCCGATGTCGCTGATGACCTTGCCGTCGGCGAGCGTCTGCACTTCCTCGAGCACGCCATCGATGTAGTCCGGCTCGCCCTGCTGGCGCAGCCATTCGACCACCCGATGGACTTCGTGGTCGTCGACGAAGGCGCCGTGCACGCGCTCCGGGCTGGCGGTGCCCGGCGGCAGGAACAGCATGTCGCCGTGGCCGAGCAGGGTTTCGGCGCCGCTCTGGTCGAGGATCGTGCGCGAGTCGATCTTCGAGGACACCTGGAACGCGATGCGCGTGGGGATGTTGGCCTTGATCAGGCCGGTGATGACGTCCACCGACGGCCGCTGCGTGGCCAGGATCAGGTGCACGCCGGCGGCGCGCGCCTTCTGCGCCAGCCGGGCGATCAGCTCCTCGACCTTCTTGCCGACGATCATCATCATGTCGGCGAACTCGTCGATGATGACGACGATGTACGGCAGCGGCTGCAGCGGCTCGGCGACGCGCTGCGGCTGCGAGGCGTCCGGCCGGAACAGCGGGTCGAGCAGCGGCTGGCCCTTGGCCTCCTCCTCCTTGACCTTCTTGTTGAAGCCGGCGAGGTTGCGCACGCCGACCGCGGCCATCAGCTTGTAGCGCCGCTCCATCTCGGCCACGCACCAGCGCAGCGCGTTGGCCGCTTCCTTCATGTCGGTGACGACCGGTGCCAGCAGGTGCGGGATGCGCTCGTAGACCGAGAGCTCGAGCATCTTCGGGTCGATCATGATCATGCGCACGTCGGCGGCGGTGGCCTTGTACAGCAGGCTCAGCACCATCGCGTTGAGCGCCACCGACTTGCCCGAGCCGGTCGTGCCCGCGACCAGCAGGTGCGGCATCTTGGCGATGTCGGCCACGTGCGGCCGGCCGGCGATGTCCTTGCCCAGCGCCAGCGCCAGCGGCGACTTCATCGCGTCGTAGCGGTCCGAGCGCAGGATCTCGGACAGGTACACGATCTCGCGGTTGACGTTGGGGATCTCCAGGCCGATCACCGACTTGCCGGGAATCACGTCGACCACGCGCACGCTGACCACCGACAGGCCGCGGGCGATGTCCTTGTCGAGGCTGGATATCTGGCTGCCCTTGATGCCCGGCGCCGGCTGCAGCTCGAAGCGCGTGACGACCGGCCCCGGGAACACGCCGACCACCTGCACCTCGATGCGGAAGTCGCGCAGCTTCAGCTCCACCTGGCGCGACAGCACCTCCAGCGTCTCGGGCGAATAGCCCTTGACCTGCTGCTTGGGCTCGTCCAGCAGGGACAGCGGCGGCAGCTCGCCCTCGGCGGCGGCACCGGCGAACAGCGGGATCTGGTTCTCGCGCTGGGCACGCTCGCTCTTCTCGATCGGCGCCAGCACCGGCTCGATCTTGATCGGCTCGCGCTTGGCCTGGCGCACCGTCTCGACCTTGCGCGTCTCGGCGCGCTCGACCCGCGCCTCGCGCGCGGCGCTCCAGTCGTCGGCCTTGCGCAGGGTGCCGCCGAGCCAGCCGGCGGCATTGACCAGGTTGCGGCCGATCAGGTCCATCAGGGCGAACCACGACAGCCCGGTCGCCAGCGTCACCGCGATCAGGAACAGCGCCAGCAGGAACAGGTCCGCCCCGAGGACGCCGAAGGCATGCATCAGGCCGTCGCCGACCACCTGGCCGAGGATGCCGCCGGGGCCGGCCGGCAGGATCGTGGGGCCGCCGACGTTGAGATGGGTCAGGCCGGAACCGGCGACCAGCACCGCCACGCAGCCGACCAGGCGCAGCATCGGCCCGAACGCCGTCCGCTGGCTGGCCGGGCCGCCGCGCAGCACCGCCGCGCCGATCGCCAGCAACAGCAGCGGGAAGGCGTAGGCCAGGCGCCCGCAGAAATAGAACAGCAGGTCCGCGAACCACGCCCCGACCGCACCGCCGAAATTGCCGATGCGGTCGGGCTGGCCGGCATGCGACCAGCCCGGGTCCTGCGGGCTGTAGGTCAGCAGGCAGGCGAACAGGTAGATCGCCAGCGGCAGGAGCAGCAGGAAGCCGGCCTCGCGCACCAGGCGTTGCAGCCAGGCATTGGAGACAGGTCGGGGTTTACTGCCGGATTCGCGCGCCACCGAAACAATTTACCTGAGATTTTCCAGACAATCTATTGTTTTGTCAGGATTTCAAAGCCGGGTGAACGATCTCGCCCGCCGCGATGTTGATACCGGCCTTGAGCGCCGCCGACTCGCGCCACGCCGGCCCCTTCGCCAGCCGCTGCACGTACGGCAGGATCGCCGCCGAGATCGCCTGCGAGGAGGTCTGCGGCACCGCGCCGGGCATGTTGGTCACGGCGAAGTGCGTGACGCCGTCGACGACGTAGGTCGGCTCGGCCCAGGTGGTCGGCCGCGAGGTCTCGAAGCAGCCGCCCTGGTCGATCGAGATGTCGGCCAGCACGCTGCCCGGCTCCATCGACTTGACCATTTCGGCGGTGACCACGCGCGGCGCCTTGGCGCTCGGGATCAGCACCGCGCCGATCACCAGGTCCGCGTTGCGCACTTCGCGGGCGACGTATTCCTCGTACGGGTACAGCGCCGTGACGTTGCTGCCCAGCGCCATCATCTGCGCGAGCCGCTCGGGCTTCATGTCGAACACGACGACGTTGGCCCCGCCTGCGGCGGCCAGCGCCGCCGAGTTGCTGCCGGCCGCGCCCGCGCCCAGCACGACGACCTTGCCGCGCTCGGTCGACGGCAGGCCGCCGAGCAGCTTGCCCTTGCCGCCCGCCGGCTGGTGCAGCAGGTGCGTGCCGATCTGCACGGCGATGCGGCCGGCGATGACCGACATCGGTGCCAGCAGCGGCAGCGAGCCGTCCGCTTCCTGCACCGACTCGAACGCGACGCCGGTCAGGCCGATCTCGAGCAGGCGCGCGGTCAGCGCCGGCTCGGCCGCCAGGTGCAGGTAGCAGAACAGGAGGTGGTCCTTGCGCAGGCGCGCCAGGTCGCCGGCGATCGGCTCCTTGACCTTGACGATCAGCTCGCCCGCCGCATAGAGCGCGTCGGCATCGGCGACCACGTTGACGCCCACTCTCGCGAAGTCCTCGTCGGAGAAGCCGCTCTTGCGACCGGCACCGGACTCGATGAACACCTCGTGGCCATGCTTGACCAGATCGGCACAGGCCGCCGGCACCAGGGCAACACGGCCTTCGAGGGTCTTGGTTTCGGCAGGAATACCGATGCGCATCGTGATCTCCGCAAAAAGGATGATGTGAGTAGCCATTCTGAGCGGTGCGCCATCGCGACGCATCCCGCATTGCAACCTTGATTCGCCAGCCCCTTCGCCCCATCCTCCCGACTCCCCGCGATCGCCTGCGCGGCCGTCCGACGGACACCGCGAAGACGCAACGACGGGGGAGCATCCGGAGCCGGTCGCCGAGGTCGACGAACCTCGCGCCCGGCGTGGCAGAGAACCCAAGCGAACAGGGCCGGAAAAATCGGCCGGGATTATACATGACGACTCCGAAGCACACCCGCCTGCTGATCCTCGGATCCGGCCCGGCCGGCTACACGGCCGCGGTCTATGCGGCCCGCGCGAACCTCAAGCCGACCCTGATCACCGGCATCGCCCAGGGCGGCCAGCTGATGACGACGACCGACGTCGACAACTGGCCCGGCGACGTCGAGGGCCTGCAGGGACCGGTCCTGATGAAGCGCATGGCCGAGCACGCCGAGCGCTTCGAGACGCAGATGGTGTTCGACCACATCCACAGCGTGGACCTCAAGCAGCGCCCGTTCCGCCTGAAGGGCGATGCCGGCGAGTACACCTGCGACGCGCTGATCATCGCGACCGGCGCGACCGCGATGTACCTGGGCCTCGCCTCGGAGGAGAAGTACAAGGGCCAGGGCGTCTCCGCCTGCGCCACCTGCGACGGCTTCTTCTTCCGCGACCAGGAGGTCGCCGTGATCGGCGGCGGCAACACCGCCGTCGAGGAGGCGCTGTACCTGGCCAACATCGCGCGCAAGGTGACGCTGGTGCACCGCCGCGACAAGCTGCGCGCCGAGAAGATCATGCAGGACAAGCTGTTCGAGAAGGAGCGCGCCGGCAAGATCGAGGTCGTCTGGAACCATACCGTCGCCGAAGTGCTGGGCGACGCGACCGGCGTCAACGGCGTGCGGCTCAAGAGCACGCAGGACGGCACGACGCGCGACATCCCGGTCACCGGCATGTTCGTCGCGATCGGCCATACGCCCAACACCGGCATCTTCGAGGGCCAGTTGGACATGCGCAACGGCTACATCACGATCCGCACCGGCCTGGACGGCGGCGCCACGGCCACCAGCGTGCCGGGCGTGTTCGCGGCCGGCGACGTGGCCGACCAGGTCTATCGGCAGGCGGTGACCTCGGCCGGCTTCGGCTGCATGGCCGCGCTCGACGCCGAGCGCTACCTCGACTCGATCGGGCTGGCCGGCTGAGGGCACCGGGACCGCGCACCGGCCCGCCGATGCTGCAAGCGCGGTTCCATCCGCGCCTCGACGCGATCGAGGCCCACGCCTGGGACGCGCTGCGGCCCGACGACAACCCGTTCGTCGGCCACGCGTTCCTGGCCGGCCTCGAACGCCACGGCTGCCTGTCGCCCGAGTACGGCTGGCAGCCGCACCACCTGGGCCTCTATGCCGGCGACACGCTGGTCGCGGCCGCCCCGCTGTACCTCAAGGGCAACTCGCACGGCGAGTTCGTGTTCGACTGGAACTGGGCCGCCGCCTACGAGCGCCACGGCCTGCCCTACTACCCCAAGCTGCTGGTCGGCGTGCCGTATTCGCCGGTGACCGGCCCGCGGCTGCTGGCCGGTACCGGCGAGGACGCACCGGCCCTGCGCCGCGTGCTGGCCGGTCTGATCGAGCAGGAAGCCGGCCGGCTCGGCCTGTCCTCGGCACACGCCAACTTCGCGACGGCACCGGACGCGCAGGCCCTCGGCGAGGCCGGCTGGCTGGCACGGATGGACTGGCAGTTCCACTGGGAGAACCGCGGCTGGCAGGACTTCGACGCGTTCCTCGCCGCGCTCACCGCCAAGAAGCGCAAGAACATCCGCCACGAGCGCGCGCAGGTCGCGCGCGCCGGCATCGCCTGCAGCCTGGTGCCCGGCGGCGCGCTCGACGCGGCCACCTGGCGCGAGGTGCACCGGCTCTACCGGCAGACCTTCGACGCCCACGGCAACTTCCCGGCCCTGACGCCCGCCTTCTTCCGCTACCTCGGCAGCGCCCTGCCGGCGCAGACCCTGGTGGCGCTGTGCCGGCGCGGCGACACGCTGGTCGCGATGGCGCTGTTCCTGCGCTCGTCCGATACGCTCTACGGCCGCTACTGGGGCGCCGACGCCGAGGTTCCGGGCCTGCATTTCGAGGCGTGCTACTACCAGGGCATCGCCTACTGCCTGCGCGAGAGCCTGGCCCGCTTCGAGCCCGGCGCACAGGGTGAGCACAAGGTCGCACGCGGCTTCCTGCCGGTGGCGACGCATTCGTTCCACCACATCGCCGATGCGCGCTTCCGCGACGCGATCGGCGCCGCGCTGACGCGCGAGACGGCGCTGCTGCACGCCTATCGCGACGAGGTGCTGGCGCACAGCCCGTACGCGGCCACGCCATGATCCGCATACCGATCCTCTCGCCGCACCGGCGCGAGCCGTTCCCGCCGGCGCAGACCGCTCTGCGCGACCCGGATGGCCTGCTCGCCGCCGGTGGCGATCTGTCGCCCGAGCGCCTGCTCGATGCCTACGCACACGGGATCTTCCCGTGGTTCTCCGACGGCGAACCGATCCTGTGGTGGTCGCCCGATCCGCGCATGGTCTTCGCCACCGGCGCGATGCACGTGCCGCAGCGGCTGCGGCGCTGGCTGCGCGGCTGCCGCTGGACGATCAGCGCCGACACCGCCTTCGCCGAGGTCATGCAGGCCTGCGCCGCGCCGCGCGAGGGCCAGCCGGGCACCTGGATCGGCCCGGCGATGCTCGACGCCTACGTCGCGCTGCACGAACGTGGCCACGCCCATTCGGTCGAGGTCCGCGACGGCGACACCCTGGTCGGCGGCATCTACGGCGTCGCCGTCGGCCGCATGTTCTTCGGGGAATCGATGTTCAGCCGCGCCAGTGGCGGCTCCAAGGTCGCCCTGCTCGCCCTGGCCAGGGCGCTGGACGGCTGGTCCTGGCCGCTGCTCGATGCGCAGGTCCGTTCCGCCCACCTGGTCACGCTCGGGGCCCGCGCGCTGCCGCGGACACAGTTCCTGGCCCAGGTGCGCCGGCTGGCCGGGGAGACCGGGCGGATCGGCGCCTGGACCGCGGCGTTCCCGCCGCTGGCGCCGCCGCAGCTGGCCGGCCGGTAAGGCCGCGAACAGCGCCGATCCGAACGAAAACGTTTCGTTCACGGCGCGTTCGTGGCAGAATCCCGCGCCTTTCCGCCTGCCGACCAAGGCTGCCTGCCCCCGAATGTCCAAAGACGACGTCATCGAAATGGAAGGCACGGTTCTCGAAACCCTGCCCAACACCATGTTCCGCGTGAAGCTCGAGAACGGCCACGTGGTCACCGCCCATATCTCCGGGCGCATGCGCAAGAACTACATCCGCATCCTGACCGGCGACAAGGTCAAGTGCGAGATGACCCCCTACGACCTGACCAAGGGTCGCATCACCTACCGCATGAAGTAGTCGCGGCGACGGCGGATCGCCGTACCGGCCCGACGTTCCCGCGGCGCCCGCCCGGGACCCACGCGCTCTCTCCCTGCTCGACCCGACGACACGCCTCGTCGCCGTTCCCGTGCGCGGGATCCGGCCGTGCCGTCATGGCGCCGTTGCGCCCGGCGAGCGCTCAGGCCGCCGCGCCGGCCAGGAACCGGCTCGGTGCCGCGCCCAGCGTGCGGCGGAACATCGTCGCGAACGCCGAAGCGCTCTCGTAGCCGAGGTCGAAGGCGATCGTCGTGATCGGCACGCCGGCCGCCAGCCGCGGCAGCGCCGCCAGCAGGCAGGCCTGGCGGCACCAGGCCGCAAAGCCGAACCCGGTCTCGGCGCGGAAGCGGCGCGTGAACGAGCGCCGGCTCATGGCCAGTTCCTCGCACCAGTCGTCGATCGTCTGGTGCGGCGAGGGTTGTTCCAGGTAGCGGCGGCAGCGCGCGGCCAGGCGCGGGTCGCCCGGGAACGGCACCTTCAGCGGCAGCTCCGGGGCGCGGCCGATCTCCAGCAGCAGCAGCGAGAAGATCAGGTCCTCGCGCGAGCCGCTCGGATAGGCCGGCGGCAGCTCCACCGCCTCGCGCAGCAGGCCGCCTGCCAGCCTCGAAACACCCACGACCCGGCAGGCCACCGGCAACCCCGTGGCCGCATCGGGCGCGACATACAGGCTCAGCAGGTCCACCGGCGCCAGCATCGTCACCTCGTGCGCGACGCCGGCCGGAATCCAGACCGCGCGTTCCGGCGGCACCACCCAGTTGCCCAGGTCGGTATCGACCAGGGCGACGCCGTCGGCGGCATACAGGAACTGCGCGCGCCAATGCCGGTGGCGGGGCACGTGGTGGCCCGCCGGATAACAGCTGCCGACGGCGACGAACGGCCCCGGCGTAGCTTCGACCTCGTGCGGCTGGACGTTCTTCACGATGGCCCGATCGAAAGGATGATTGGCCTGGGCAATGATGCGTGGACCGCCCCCCGGGAGTCTACTGCCGCCTGGCCCTCGTCAGGCCCGTGCACTCCGCCAGCACCTCCCTCCCTACTGGCGGATGCGGGTGGGACGGCTCCCCGGCATCGCCGATGGAGCCGTCCTTCCCGGTTTGGCGCCCCTTCCCGCACCCGATCCGATGTCCACCTCCGCCAACGACCTTCCGCTGCCCGCACCGGCCGCACCGGCGCCGGCCGCCACCGCCTTCCCGATCCTGGCCAGCCTCAGCGTCTGCCACCTGCTGAACGACCTGATCCAGTCGCTGCTGCCGGCGCTGTATCCGCTGCTCAAGGCATCCTTCGCGCTCGATTTCGGCCAGATCGGCCTCATCACGCTGACGTTCCAGTTCACCGCCTCGCTGCTGCAGCCGGTGATCGGCCTCTACACCGACCGCCACCCGAAACCCTATTCGCTGGCCATCGGCATGGGCTCGACGCTGATCGGGCTGCTGCTGCTCTCGCAGGCGGCCAGCTTCACCGCGCTGCTGGTCGCCGCCGCGCTGATCGGCACCGGCTCCTCGGTCTTCCATCCCGAATCCTCGCGCATCGCACGCATGGCCTCCGGCGGCCGCCACGGCCTGGCGCAGTCGCTGTTCCAGGTCGGCGGCAACGTCGGTTCGGCGATCGGCCCGCTGCTGGCGGCCTGGATCGTCATGCCGCGCGGACAGGGCAGCGTCGCCTGGTTCGCGCTGGCGGCGCTGGTCGCGATCGTGCTACTCGGCCGGATCGGCGGCTGGTACCGCGCGCACCTGTCCCGCGTGCCGCAGCGCGGCCAGCGTGGCGGCGAGCCCGTGCTCCCCCGGCGGACCGTGGCCGCCGCCCTGGCCGTGCTGGGCCTGCTGATCTTCTCCAAGTACTTCTACCTGGCCAGCCTGACCAGCTACTACACGTTCTACCTGATGGAAACCTTCGGCGTGGATGCGCAGCGCGCGCAGTTGCACCTGTTCGCGTTCCTCGGCGCGGTGGCGGTCGGCACCATCGCCGGCGGACCGATCGGCGACCGCATCGGCCGCCGCTACGTGATCTGGGGCTCGATCCTCGGCGTGCTGCCGTTCACGCTGCTGCTGCCGCACGCGAACCTGTTCTGGACCACCGTGCTGACGATCGTGATCGGCCTGATCCTGGCCTCGGCGTTCGCGGCGATCCTGGTCTATGCGCAGGATCTGGTCCCGGGCCGGACCGGCACGATCGCCGGCCTGTTCTTCGGCTTCGCGTTCGGCATGGGCGGCATCGGTGCGGCGGTCCTCGGCCAGCTCGCCGACCACATCGGCATCCAGGCCGTCTACCGCCTCTGCGCCTGGCTGCCGGCCATCGGCCTGCTCGCCTGGTTCCTGCCGGCGATGCGGCCGGGCGCGACACGCCCGGCACGCGCCGGCTGACCGCCGCGGCCTCAGGCCGGCGGCCGCGACACCACCAGCACACCGGCCAGCACCAGCACCGTCCCGGCCACCTGCCAGGGACCCATCGCCTCGCCCAGCACCAGCACGCTCAGCACGATCGTCGAGACCGGCCCGAGCATGCCGATCTGCGCGGCCAGCCCGGGACCGATCCGCTCGATCGCCATCATCACCGCCAGCACCGGGAACACCGTGCACAGCGTGCCGTTGAGCAGCGACAGCCACCACACCGGCGGCACGATGCCGGCGAACGCAGCCGGCCCGGCCAGGATGAAGGCCTGCGCGAGGCACAGCACGCAGGCCACCGTGCTGGCATAGGCGGTCAGCCGCAACGCACCGATGCGCGCGACCAGTTGCCCGCTGCCGACCAGGTAGATCGCATAGCTCAGCGCACTGGCGAACACCAGCGCGCCGCCGAGCGCCACGTCGGTGCCGCCGAGCGAAAGGTCGTGCCCGAAGGCCAGCGCCACGCCGGCATAGCTGATCGCCAGCGCCGCCAGCTGGCGGGTGCCGACCCGCCGCCGGTAGGCCAGGTAGCCGATCAGCAGGACCAGCGTCGGCGTCAGGTACAGGATCAGCCGTTCCAGCGTCGCCGTGATGTAGGACAGGCCGGCGAAATCCAGGAAGCTGGCGAGGTAGTACCCGAAGAAACCAAGCGCGGCGATGCGCAGCGCGTCGCCGCGGCCGATCGGCGGCCCGCCGCGCCGCTGCGCCCACAGCCCCATCACCACGAAGAACGGCAGCGCCACCAGCATCCGCAGCGCCAGCAGCGTGACCGCATCGACACCGTGCCGGTAGCCGAGCTTGACGATGATCGCCTTGCCGGAGAACGCCACCGCGCCGACCGCCGCCAGCACCACGCCGCCGAGCAGGCGCTCCGTCGCCGGCGGTGTCATTCAGTGCGGTTCCAGTGCCGCTTCCAGCAGGCGGCGGATCAGCGCCTGCGTCGGCCCGGCACGTTCCTCGACGTACGCGAACGTCGCCTCGTCCATGTAGCGCCGCTGGGCAAGCTCGAGCTGGACCGCATCGATGCCCTGCCCGGGCCGGCCGTAGTGGCGCGTGATGTAGCCGCCCTTGAAGCGACCGTTGACGACGAAGCTGTACGCGTCCTGCCCCTCCAGCACGCCGGTCAGGCGCTGCTGCAGGCCGGTCGAGCAGCTGGCGCCATCGGCCGTGCCGAGATTGAAGTCCGGCAGTTGCCCCTCGAACAGGAACGGCACCACGGCACGGATCGAATGCCCCTCCCACAGCACGGCGCGGCCGTGGGTGGCGTGCAGGCGGTCCAGTTCCCCGGCCAGCGCCGCGTGGTACGGGCGCCAGTAGGTATCCACGCGCGCGGCGACCTCGTAGGCCGACGGCGCCTGCCCCGGCAGGTACACCGGCTCGCCGCTGAACTGCACCAGCGGGCACAGGCCGGTGGTGTTCCGGCCCGGATACAGCGAGGTGTCGTCCGGCGGCCGGTTGAGGTCGACCACGTAGCGCGAGTGCCGCGGCGCCAGGATCGAGGCGCCCAGCGCGCGCGCGAACGCATACAGCTGCGAGACGTGCCAGTCGGTGTCGGGCACCTGCCGTGCCGAGGGTGTCAGCCGCGCCGCGATCGCGTCGGGCACCGCCGTACCGTCGTGCGGCAGGCTGACCAGGAGCGGCGCGCTGCCGCGATGCAGGGTGAAGATCGTCATTGCGTCACATCCATCGTCGCCGGCATGGCGAGGGCATGCTAGAGCGTATCGGCGCCGTCGGGGCCACGCGGCGGGCACGGACGCAGCGCCGCACCGGCGTCCTCTCGCTCAGCGCCCGCCGCCGGGAGGCCGCGGCGCCGGCGGGCGCCGCGGGTGGAACACCAGCGGCTGCGGTCCGGCCGGCGCCGGCCCGCAACTGCCACAGCTGCCGCAGCCGTCGCCGCAGGACCCGCCCGATGCCGCCAACGGACGCAGCACGCGGCCGCAGCGGCGCAGCCACGCCGGACGGCCGGGCCGGTCGATGCGGTCGGCGATGCCCGCCTGCCAGCGCCGCGCCGTGCGCGGCGCCAGGCGGCGCAGCGCCGCGATCGCGGCCCAGCCGACGATCAGCACGACGAGGGCGAGTTCGAGCGCGGCGCTCATGCCAGCCACCGGCCGATCTGGTAGGTCGCCAGCGACGCCGCGTAGGCCAGGGCGAACAGGTAGCCGGCCATGATCCAGACCTGCCGCCAGCTGTTCGTCTCGCGGCGCACGGTGGCCAGCGTCGACAGGCACATCGGCGCGAACACGTACCAGGCCAGCAGCGACAGCGCGGTCGGCAGCGACCACTGCGTCGCGACGATCGCCGCGAGGCCTTCTTCGTGGCCGGACAGCGCATACACCGTCGCCAGCGACGAGACCGCGACCTCGCGCGCGGCCAGCCCGGGCACCAGGGCGATGCAGATCTGCCAGTTGAACCCGAGCGGCGCGAACACGATCTCCAGCAGGCCACCGATGCGGCCGGCCAGGCTGTACTGGATCGCCGGTCCACTGGCGCCGTCCGGCGGCGCCGGGAAGCTGGACAGGAACCAGAGGATCACCGTCAGCGCGAGGATGATGCCGCCGACGCGCTTGAGGAAGATCATCGCGCGCTCCCACAGGCCGATCGCCACGTCGCGCACATGCGGCCAACGGTACGCGGGCAGCTCCATCAGCAGCGCGTGCTCGCCCTGGTCGCGGCGCAAGCGCTTGACGACCCAGGCCACGGCCATCGCGCTGAGGATGCCCGCCGCGTACAGCGCGAACAGCACGATGCCCTGCAGGTTGAACACGCCGGCCACGCTGCGCTGCGGGATGAAGGCAGCGATCAGCAGCGTGTAGACCGGCAGGCGCGCCGAGCAGGTCATCAGCGGCGCGATCAGGATCGTCGTCAGGCGGTCGCGCGGATCGGCGATGCTGCGCGTGGCCATGATGCCGGGGATCGCACAGGCGAAGCTCGACAGCAGCGGGATGAACGAGCGTCCGGTCAGGCCCACCCGCCGCATCAGCCGGTCGAGCAGGAACGCCGCGCGCGGCAGGTAGCCCGACTCCTCCAGCACCAGGATGAACAGGAACAGGATCAGGATCTGCGGCAGGAACACGACCACCCCGCCGACGCCGGCGACGATGCCGTCGACCAGCAGGCTGCGCAGCAGGCCGTCGGGCAGCAGCGCCGCCAGGCCCGCGCCGAGCGCGCCGAAGCCGGCCTCGATGCCGTCCATCAGCGGCGCGGCCCAGGCGAACACGGCCTGGAAGATCAGGAACATCACCGCGGCGAGGATCAGCGGGCCGGCCAGCGGATGCAGCACCACCCGGTCGATCGCCTGATCGGTCGCCGCGGTATCGCGCGGGCTGCCGACGGCGACCGCCAGGATGCGCCGCACCTCGGCGTGCACGTCCCCGACCGGCGCTGCCGACGGGGCCGCGACCGCCGCCGTGTCGATCCACTCGACCAGTGCCTGGGCGCCGTGCCGGCGGACCGCGACAGTGGCGACCACCGGGATGCCCAGCTCACGCGCCAGCGCCGCGGCATCGACGACGATGCCGCGCCGTTGTGCGGCGTCGACCATGTTGAGCGCGAGCACCAGCGGCCGCCCCAGCGCCTTGAGCTCCAGTACGAAGCGCAGGTGCAGGCGCAGGTTGGTCGCGTCGACGACGCACACGATCAGGTCCGGCACCGCCTCGCCCGGATGCCGGCCCAGGCACACGTCGCGCGTGATCGCCTCGTCCGGGCTGGTCGCCGCCAGGCTGTACGTGCCCGGCAGGTCCAGCACGCGCACCTGGCGGCCCGACGGCGCCGTGTAGTGGCCTTCCTTGCGTTCGATCGTGACGCCGGCGTAGTTGGCCACCTTCTGCCGCGCACCGGTCAGGCGATTGAACAGCGCGGTCTTGCCGCAGTTGGGATTGCCGACCAGGGCGATCTGCAGGACGCTCATGCGGGCACCTGCCCGGCCGTGCCGGCCGTCACCTCGACCCGCGCCGCCTCGCTCTGGCGCAACGCGAAACGCGTCGAGCCGATCTGCACCAGCACCGGGTCGCGCCCGAGCGGCGCCGATGCCACGATCCGGATCGGCTCGCCGGCGACGAAGCCCAGCTCGCGCAGTCGCCGTGCGATCGGATCATCGGCACCGGTGTCGACGACGCCCGTGACCACCGCGGGGATATTCTTCTGAAGCTCGGACAAGCGCACGGCAAACCTTCATCGATCGCGCATGCAGGGCCTCCGGGAGCGAAAGGACCTGCGGCGGCGGCCGCCGCGCCTCGCGGGCGGCGGCGAAAGCGGGAGTATAGCCCCAGATAGGGGCGAGACCCATTCGCATCCAGTGCCGCGCGGCACGTACCGCCGCCGGCCCTCGGCCGCCTACATCCGACCGCCCGCGTGATCCGTGCCGGCGCCGCCTGCGTCGAATGGCCGCAAGGCCCCGCTCCGGCAGGCGCGTGATTGCCAGGCGACTGGGGCCACAGGCTATACTTCCGCCGATTTTTTCGCGTAGCCAGACGGATCCGAGCCCGACATGACCCGCGCTTTGCTGTTCGCCACGACGTTGCTCTTCGCCCTGCCCAGCCTTGGCCTTGCCGACACCGGCAAAGGCGATCCCGCCGCCGGCAAGCTCAAGGTCTACACCTGCACCGGCTGCCATGGCGTCACCGGCTGGCGCAACGCCTATCCGAGCTACCACGTGCCACGCATCGGCGGGCAGAACTACGACTACCTCGTCGCCGCCCTGAACGGCTACAAGAGCGGCGACCGCCAGCACCCGACGATGCAGGCGCAGGGCGAGAGCCTGTCCGCGGAGGACATCCGCGACATCGCCGCCTATCTGTCCACGATCCAGCCGTGAGCCGCCGGAGCCCGCCCCGCATGCACCCGATGAAGCCGATTCTCGCCACCCTCATCCTGTTCGCCAGCGCGCACGCCCTGCCGGTCTGGGCCGCCGAAGCGCGCGCCGGCAAGGGCAGCGTCGAGGCCGGCAAGGAAAAGTCGCTCGCCTGCCAGGCCTGCCACGGCCAGGACGGTGCCGCCAAGATCGACCCGCAGTATCCGCGCCTGGCCGGCCAGTACGCCGACTACCTGTCGCGCGCGCTGCACGAGTACCGCTCCGGTGCGCGCAAGAACCCGATCATGGCCGGCTTCGCGACCACGCTGTCGGACCAGGACATCAACGATCTCGCGGCGTTCTACGCCAGCCTGCCGGTCACGCTGGCCGACCTCAGCAAGCCGGTGGTCGCCCACGAGTGACGTTGCGCGACGGGCCTCGCGCCCGTCGGCCCCGCTGCCGTTCTTGTGCGTCCGCGATGCGTCCGCTATCCTGCGCGGCTCTTCGCGAAGCGCCTTTGACGAGGCTTCCGTTGTCGCTTTCCGCCGGCGATGCATCGCGCAAGAGTTGAGGCATGGATGCCGAACGGAATGCGCTCCAGGATGGATCGAAGTTGTAGCTTTAGGTGTTACGTGGTGCGGAGAGGTCGAGCGCGATAGCTTCGCTGCCGCCCTCAGGCGGCGGCGTATCGCGCGAGGGTGAGGCATGGATGCCGAACGGAATACGCTCCAGGATGGATCGAAGTTGTAGCGTTACGTGAGTGCGGAGAGGTGTCCGAGTGGTTGAAGGAGCACGCCTGGAAAGTGTGTAAACGGGTAACCGTTTCGCGGGTTCGAATCCCGCTCTCTCCGCCAGTAATGCCGTCGCATCGCCAGGAATTGCGTGCGAGCGAGACCCCCGGCCCGGTCCAGCGGTCCCGGAACAGTTCAATGGTGGCTCCGTCGGTTCTCCCGCGACGATAGCCTGCGAATTCCGCCAGGTCCGGAAGGAAGCAACGGTAGCAGGTGATTCGGGTGCCGGGATCAGGCTGGCGGAGCCGCCACCCCTCCAGGCGGTATCGGCGCCGCCGCTCAACGCGCGGCGCGCGGCACATCGGACCGTCCCCAGCGCCACGAGGCGCGCAGCCGCTCGCCGAGGAACTCGACGAACTGCCGCACCCGCGGCGCCAGGTGCCTCGCATGCGGATAGATCGCGTGCAACGGTGCCGCCGGGATCGGATACGACGGCAGCACCTGCACCAGGCGGCCGGCCTCGATGTCCTCGCCCACGTCCCAGATCGACTTCATCGCGATGCCCGCGCCTTCCAGCGCCAGCATGTGGGTCATCTCGCCCTGGTTGCAGAGGAACGGGCCGCGCACGCGCACGACCAGTTCGTCCTCGCCGCTGCCGAAGCGCCAGTCGGCACCGGACGCGTCGCCCAGGACGATGCAGTCGTGTGCGGCCAGCTCCAGCGGATGGCCCGGATGGCCGCGGCGTTCGAGGTAGGCCGGCGCGGCGCACAGCACCCGGTAGCTCGGCGCCAATTCGCGCGCGATCATCGTCGAGTCGGCCAGGCGGCCGTAGCGGATGGCGATGTCCGCCCCGCTCTCGACCAGGTCGACCACCGTGTCGGTCAGCTCCACCTGGATGCGCAGGTCCGGATGGTTCCGGCCGAACGCCGCCACGATCGGCGCCAGCTGGCGCCGGCCGAACGCGCACGGCGCATTGAGGCGCAGCAGGCCGCTGACACTGTCGCGCGTACGCGAGATCGCCGCCTCGGCCTCGGCGACTTCGGCCAGAATGCGCAGGCAGTGTTCGTGGAACACGGCGCCTTCCTCGGTCAGCGCCAGGCGGCGCGTAGTGCGCTGGATCAGGCGCACGCCGAGCCGCTCCTCCATCTGCGCCAGGCGCTTGCTGACCACCGCCAGCGACAGGCCGAGTTCGCGCGCCGCCGCCGACAACGTCCCGGTGGCGACGATGCGGGTGAACAGCGACAGGTCCAGAAGATTGTCGATCATCGGAGGATTCTTGATGCAGGCGAAAGAGCGTATCGCGGCAGCGGCCGATTTTCGCGGGCCCCGGACCGCGGCATGCTGCTCTGATTGCCTCCGGCCGGGCAGGTTCCCGTCCGCGCCCACCCGTCCCCTCGCCCTCCGCCGCCGATGAAGCGCCCGCTGTTCGCCCTGGCCGCCGCCGCGTTCGGCATCGGCACCACCGAGTTCGTCATCATGGGCCTGCTGCCGGACGTCGCCGCGGACCTGGCGGTATCGACGCCCGAAGCCGGCCTGCTGGTCTCCGGCTACGCGATCGGCGTCGCCGTCGGCGCCCCGCTGCTGGCGATCGCCACGGCGCGCTGGCCGCGCAAGCGCGCCCTGGTCGCGCTGATGGTGCTGTTCGTGATCGGCAACCTGTGCTGCGCGCTCGCGCCCGGCTACGCCTGGCTGATGGCGGCACGCGTCGTGACGGCGTTCTGCCACGCGGCGTTCTTCGGCATCGGCGCGGTGGTCGCGGCGCAGATCGTCGAGCCGCACCGGCGTGCGCAGGCGGTGGCGCTGATGTTCACCGGCCTCACCCTCGCCAACGTGCTCGGCGTGCCGTTCGGCACGGCGCTCGGCCATGCGGCCGGCTGGCGCTCCACGTTCTGGGTGGTCGCGGCGATCGGCGTCGCGGCAGTCGCCGCGCTGCAGGCGTGGCTGCCGCGCCAGCTGCCGATGCAGGGCGGCAGCATCCTGCGCGAGTTCCGCGCCCTGGTCGGCGCGCGCATCCAGCTCGCGCTGCTGATAAGCACCGTCAGCTCGGCCAGCCTCTTCAGCGTCTTCACCTACATCGCCTACATCCTGCGCGACGTCGGTGGCTTCGTGCCGCCGCAGGAAAGCTGGGCCCTGCTGGTGTTTGGCGCCGGCATCACGCTGGGCGGCCTGATCGGCGGCCGCCTGGCGGACTGGAAGCTGCTGCCCGCGCTGGCCGCACTGTGCGCCGGCACGGTGCTGGTGTTGGCGCTGTTCGCCTGGACCAGCCACTACCGGCTGCCGACCCTGGTCACCCTGTTCGCCTGGGGCATCGTCTGCTTCGCGATCGTGCCGGGCGCACAGCTCAACGTGATCGAGCAGGCGCGCGCCGCACCGAACCTCGCCTCCACGCTCAACCAGGGCGCGTTCAACCTCGGCAACGCAATCGGCGCCTGGTTCGGCGGGCTGGCGATCGGCAGCGGCCTGCCGCTGGCCGCCCTGCCGTGGCTGGGCTCGAGCCTCGCCGTGGTCGCGCTGGCCGCCGTGCTCGGTGCCGGCCGGCTCCAGGCGCATGCCGCGCCGGGTACGCCGGATCGCCCGACCTAGGCCAGCCGCGTTCCGTTCGGGACCGGGCGCTCCAGCGCGGTGACGACCACGCCGTCCTCGGTCGGGAAGCCGGTCAGCAGGAACTGCGACCGGAACGGCCCGATCTGCTTCTCCGGGAAGTTGACCACGCCGACGATCTGCCGGCCGACCAGATCCTGCGGCTGGTACAGCGCCGCCACCTGGGCGCTGGTCTTGCGCTCGCCGTACGGGCCGAAATCGACCCAGATCTTGTAGGCCGGCTTGCGCGCCTCCGGAAACGGTTCCACGCGCAGGACCGTGCCGGCGGCCAGCACCACCTTCTCGAAATCGGCCCAGGTGATCGTCGGTTCGCTCATCGGCTCGTCTCCTTCGTTTCGCGTTCGAGGCCGACCTGGATCCAGCCCAGGTTGATGCCGATGCGTTCGGCGCGCGGATCGGCCCAGGCGTAGGCCAGCACGCGGCCGTCGGCGTCGTCGATGATCGACAGCTTCAGCACCGGCGTCCCGCCTTCGCGGAAGGTCAGCCGCTCCAGCCCCAGCGACCAGCCGCTCGGCGTCCCGTCGCGCCAGGTCAATGCGCTGCGCCCGCCCTCGTTGCCCAGGCGCAGCTGCCGGTTCATGTGCCAGTCGCGGTTGTCCGCGCTGGCCTGCGGGCCGGCGCCGTTGACGGCGGCCCAGCCGCCGTACCAGTGCACGCGACGCACCTGCGCCTGCGCGTCGGGCCCGCGCGCCTGGTCGGCGTAGACACGCAGCTGGATGCCTTCGTCGGCCCGCGTGACCGCGATCGGCAGGAACGCGATCGCCGCGCCGATTCCCGGCGCGATCGTCGCGCAGGCGGCCGCATCGGCGGCCAGGCGCGCGCCGGACTGCGACGGGCGTTCCGGTGACAGGCGACAGGCATCGAGTGCCGTCCATTCGTTCGGGTCGGGGGCCGGATCGAGCTTCGGCGCCGCGACGCGCGCACGATACGGCGTCATCTGCTGCCCGCCATCGGCCGTCGCCGCGACCTGCATCAGCCAGGTCGCCGGCGCGCCGCCTTCCGGCTCGATACGCCAGGTCTGCCAGCCGCCCTTGTACGAGCGCACCTGCAGGCGCAATCGCGGCGGCGCCAGCGCCGCCGCGTCGCCGGCGGCACGCCAGACCTGCTCGTGGTTGTCGTAGAGCCCGTCGGGCACGCCGGCCGCAGCCGGCGCCGGCGCCACGGCCGTCGGCCGCAGGCTGTGACAGGCCGCCAGCGGCAGCAGGAGAATCATCGAAAGCACGCGCTTCATCCGCCGAAGCATAGCAGCCGCGACCAGCGTGGCGATTGGGCGACGGGCGGCACGTCGCACGCGCGAGGGCCGCTTATCCTGCGACGTCCGCCTGCCTGTCACCCCGACCGTGCGAGGCAACGCCAGCCGGTCGAGGGAGGCCTGCGATGAGCCGCGAGATTCACCCTGCCGATCCGCGCCTGCGGCGCACCACGCTCGCGGCGCTCAGCGGCGCCGTGCTCGCGGCGGTCCTTGTCACGCTCGGGTTTCGTCACTGGCTCGCCGGTGCGGCGGACATGATGTCGATCGAGCAACTGATCGCCGTGGTCCGCCAGCTGACCGGCGCGCTGACGATGATCGGCGGCGCCTGCGTGCTGGTGCTCGCCCTGCATGCCCTGCGCGTCGCCGCCGGCGTCAGCCGCCAGCAGCGCTGGCCGCGGGCCGAGGCGCGCACGCTGCGCGACGTACCGGTCCGCCGCGGCGCCGACGCGCTGCGGGTCGCCACGGCGACGCGCATCGGTGCCGTGCTGCTGATCGCGCTCGCCGCGGTGGCGGCGCTGTCGGCATGGCGCCTGCTGGGTTTTCCCGAGCCCTGACCGGGCCGCGCGAAACGCCGGTCAGCCCAGCGAAGCGGGCAGCAGGCCTTCGACGAAGGCCGTCGCATCGAACACGCGCAGGTCCTCGCTGCTTTCGCCGAGCCCGACGAACCGGATCGGCAGGCCGAACTCGCGTGCCAGCGCGAACACCACGCCGCCCTTGGCGGTGCCGTCGAGCTTGGTCACGACCAGGCCGGTGACGCCGATCGCCTCGCGGAACTGGCGCGCCTGGTTGACCGCGTTCTGGCCGGTGGTGCCGTCGATGACCAGCAGCACCTCGTGCGGCGCAGCGGCGTCGAGCTTGCCGAGCACGCGGCGGATCTTCGCCAGCTCGTCCATCAGGCCCGACTGCGTGTGCAGGCGCCCGGCGGTGTCGGCGATCAGGAGGTCCGCGCCGCGCGCGCGCGCCGTCTGCAGCGCATCGAAGATCACGCTGGCCGAGTCGGCACCGGTGCCCTGGGCGATCACCGGCACCTGGTTGCGCTCGCCCCAGGTCGTCAGCTGTTCCACCGCGGCGGCACGGAACGTATCGCCGGCGGCCAGGATCACGTTGCGGCCTTCGCCCCGATAGCGCCGCGCCAGCTTGCCGATCGTCGTCGTCTTGCCGACGCCGTTGACGCCGACGACCAGCACGACGTACGGCCGGGCGCCGTCCACCTGCAGCGGCCGCGCCACCGGTTCGAGCAGCGCGACCAGGTCGGCGCGCAGCGCCGCCAGCAGCGCGCCGGCGTCGGCGAACTCACGCTTGGCGACGCGCCGGCGCAGGCCGTCGACCAGGTCGGTCGCGGCGGCGACGCCGACGTCGGCCGTGATCAGCGCCGTCTCCAGTTCGTCGAGCAGCGCATCGTCCAGCTTCGGGTTGCGCACGAACAAGGCGCCGAGGTTGCGCGCGAACGCGCTGCCGGCCAGGCGGTCGCGCCAGCTGCGGCGCGCCGGCGCGCCAGCCTCGGACGCCGCTGCGGCGGAAGCGGCGAGATCGGCCTCCGTCTCCTCGGTGGCGGCCTCGTCCACCGGGGCGTCCGGCGGCGATGCCGGTGCCTCGACCGGCGGCACGGCGTCGTCGGCCACCGCCGGTACCGCCGCCTGCACGTCCTCGGCCGGCGGTTTCTTCTTCCAGAACTTGAGCATTGCGTGCGTATTGGGGCCAAAATGCGGGCGCCCATCCTATCATCGCCCTTTCATGCCCGACCCCCGATTCCCGCCGGGCCGCCTGCGCATCATCGCCGGCCACCTGCGCGGATCACGGCTGCAGATCCCCGCCGCGCCGGGGCTGCGCCCCACGCCCGAACGCGTGCGCGAGACCCTGTTCAACTGGCTGGCGCCGCTGATCGAGGGCGCCCGCTGCCTGGACCTGTTCGCCGGCACCGGCGCGCTCGGCATCGAGGCGCTCTCGCGCGGCGCGGCGCACTGCCTCTTCGTCGAACGCGATCCGGCGCTGGCCCGCGCACTCACCCAGAACCTCGCGCGGCTCAAGGTCGGCAACGGCGAGGTGCTGTGCACCGACGCGGCGGACTGGCTGAGCCGCCCCGACGGCGAAGCCTTCGACATCGTCTTCGTCGATCCGCCGTTCGCCGACCAGCGGTGGGACACGACGCTGGCACGCCTGGAAAACGCAGGCCGCCTGAAGCCGGCGGCCTGGATCCATGTCGAGGCACCGGCCACCCAGGCGTTCGCGGTCCCGCCGTCGTGGCAGCTGCACCGGGAAGGACGCGCCGGCGCCGTGCGCCACGCGCTCTACCGGCGCTAGGTCCGCTGGCCGCGAAACAGATCGCCGGAGCGCATCGCGAAACGCCGGGCTGCTAAGCTAACGCAGCCCGTCCCCCGCACGGTCTCTATCCGATGCCGACCTCCCCGCAGCGCTCACGCCTGGCGATCTATCCCGGCACGTTCGATCCGATCACCAACGGCCACATCGACCTGGTGCACCGTGCCAGTCCGCTGTTCGAGCGGCTGGTGGTGGCCGTCGCCGAAAGCCCCAGCAAGGGACCCGGCTTCAGCCTGGAGGAGCGCATCGAGCTGGCCCGGATCGCGCTGCAGGACCTGCCCAACGTCGAGGTGCAGGGCTTCTCCTCGCTGCTCGCCCACTTCGTCGAGCAGACTGGCGCCGGCGTGATCCTGCGCGGCCTGCGCGCGGTGTCGGATTTCGAGTACGAGTTCCAGCTCGCCAGCATGAACCGGCACCTGATCCCGAAGGCCGAGACGTTGTTCCTGACGCCGGCCGAGAAGTACAGTTTCATTTCCTCCTCGCTGGTCCGCGAGGTCGCGCGACTCGGCGGCGACGTGTCCGGCTTCGTCCACCCGGTGGTCCAGGAGGCGCTGCGCCGGCGCTGGGCCACCCCCGCCGCCTGACGTGCCGCTGCCGTCGCCGGCGGCCGACATCACCGGCGCCGGCGCAAGCTGGTACTCTTGATCCGTTTTCTTACGCTCCTTCGATCCTCCAGGAATCCCTCCCATGCGCAAGATCCTGATTCCCCTCGCCCTCGCCGTGGCCTCGACCTTCGTCCTGAGCGCCTGCGACAAGGCCGCCGAGACCTCGGCGCAGCAGGCCGCCCCGACCGTCGAGACCGTGCCTCTGCCGACCGACCCGGCCGACACCGCGGCGTGGAAGAAGTACCTCGCCAACGTCGTCACCAACAACATGCAGGGCGTGACCACCACCCGTCCGTACATGTACTACATCCCCGGTGGCGAGGACGAGAAGGCCCTCGACGACCGCAGCAACCAGCTGGAGAACGTGCGCGGCGTCGTCGGCCGCGGCGTGCTGCCCGGCAACATGATGGCTTTCGGCGGTCCGGACTCCAAGATCACCGCCGACTTCGTCATCGAGGCCTTCGGCGGCGCCCAGTCCGGTTCGTTCAAGGACGTCGTCGTGCTGGTCATCGGCACGCCGGACGACACCACCCGCGTCAAGGAAGCGCTGGCACCGAGCGGCGCCAACGTGCGCGCCGCCGAACTGAAGTAGGCCCCGTACTCAGCACGGCCGGCGGCACGTCCGCCGGCCGGCCGATCCGCCATGTCGCTCAAGATCACCGAAGACTGCATCAACTGCGACGTCTGCGAGCCGGTCTGCCCCAACACGGCGATCTCGCTGGGCGCCGAGATCTACGAGATCGCGCTCAGCCGATGCACCGAATGCGTGGGCCATTTCGACCTTCCGCAATGCGTGGAGGTCTGCCCGGTGGAGTGCATCGTCGTCGAGGACGCACACCCCGAGTCGCGCGAGCAGCTGTTCGCCAAGTACCAGGCACTGATCGCGAAGAACGCCGCATGAGATTACCCCGTTTCCGCCACGGCCTGCCGCGCGCCGTGCTCCTGCTGCTGGCCGTGCTGCTGGCCGTCCCGTGCCTGGCCGCCCCGGCCGGTGCCGAGCGTCCCGGCAAGGCGGCGATCGCCAGCGCGCACCCGCTGGCGACCGCCGCCGGCTTCGAGGTACTGGCCCGCGGCGGCAACGCCTTCGACGCCGCGATCGCCGTCGGCGCCGCCCTGTCGGTGGTCGAGCCGCAGAGTTCGGGCATCGGTGGCGGCGGTTTCTTCCTGCTGCACAGCGTTGCCGACGGCAAGGACGTGTTCCTCGACGCACGCGAGACCGCGCCGGCCGCGACGCGCGGCGAACTGTGGATCGGCACCGACGGCAAGCTCGACCGCGACAAGTCGGTCAACGGACCGCTGTCCGCCGGCATCCCGGGCGAGCCGGCCGCGTTCACCTGGCTCGCCGCCCAGCGCGGCAAGCTGCCGCTCAAGGTCTCGCTGGCACCGGCGATCCGGCTGGCGCGCGAAGGGTTCCCGGCCTACCCGCGCCTGGTCGCGGCGATCGGCCAGCGCCGCGCCGTGCTCGAGCGCTGGCCGGCGGCCGCCGGCCTCTATCTCGTCGACGGCGCCGTGCCGGCCGAAGGCCAGCGCCTGCGCTTCCCGGACCTGGCCGCCACGCTCGAGCGCATCGCCGAGTCCGGTGATGCCGGCTTCTACCAGGGCGCCTTCGCGCAGCGCATGGTCGAGGCCGTGCGTGCCGCTGGCGGCACCTGGAGTGCCGAGGACCTGGCCGGCTACCGCGTGAAGCTGCGCGAGCCGCTGACGGTGGCGTATCGCGACTGGCGCATCGTCACCGCGCCGCCGCCGTCCTCCGGCGGCATCGCGGTGGCCGAGATGCTCAACATCCTTTCCGGCTACGAGCTCGGCCGGCTCGACCGCGTGCAGCGCACCCACCTGACGATCGAGGCGATGCGCCGCGCCTACCGCGACCGCGCCGAGTACCTGGGCGATCCGGACTACGTCCAGATGCCCGTCGCCGAGCTGACTAGCCCGCTCTACGCCGCCGGCCTGCGCGCCTCGATCCATCCGCAGAAGGCCACGCCGAGCGCCCTGCTGCCCGGCTACGGCGCGCCGGCCGAGTCCGCCCATACCACGCACTATTCGATCATCGACGCCGACGGCAACCTCGCGTCGGTCACCAAGACGGTCAACCTCACGCTCGGCTCGGGCTTCGTCGTGCCGGGCACCGGCTTCGTGCTCAACAACGAGATGGACGACTTCGCGCTGCGGCCCGGCGAGCCCAATGCCTTCGGCCTGGTCGGCGGCGACGCCAACGCGCCGCGGCCCGGCCATCGCCCGCTGTCGTCGATGACGCCGAGCTTCGTGATCGGAAAGGATCGCGTCGGCGTGATCGGCACGCCCGGCGGCAGCCGCATCATCACGATGGTGCTCGAAGGCATCCTGGCCTTCATCGACGGCGAGGCGCCGGCCAAGGTCGCCGCCAACCCGCGCTTCCACCACCAATACCTGCCCGACGTCGTGTCCGCCGAACCGGACGCCTTCTCCGCCGAGGAAACCCGCGCGCTCGAAGCGATGGGCCACGTCGTCAACCGCGGCGAGCGCACCTGGGGCCTGATGAACGTCGTCAGTTGGGAACGCACGACCGGCACCGTGCAGGCCGGCTCGGACCCGCGCGGCGGCGGCGGTGCCGGCGCGGCCGCCGTGAAATAGAGGACTCCGCGATGAAGCTCTGGTCGATCCTCGGCAACTCGCAGCGCCTCGACGGCGGCGCGATGTTCGGCAACGCGCCGCGCGCGGTCTGGCAGACCTGGATCGCGCCCGACGCCGGCAACGGCATTCCCCTCGCCTGCCGCTGCCTGCTGGCCGAAGGCCTGGCCGGCAAGACCGTGCTGTTCGAGACCGGCATCGGCGCGTTCTTCGAGCCGAAGCTGCGCGAGCGCTACGGCGTGGTCGAGGAGCGCCACGTGCTGCTCGACTCGCTGGCCGCCGCCGGCTTCAGCCACGAGGACATCGACGTCGTCGTGCTCTCGCACCTGCATTTCGACCATGCCGGCGGCCTGCTGGCCGCCTGGGAAGCCGGGCAGCCGCCACGCCTGCTGTTTCCCAACGCCACCTATGTCGTCGGCGCGGCGCACTGGCAGCGCGCGCTGGCGCCGCATCCGCGCGATCGCGCCTCGTTCATCCCGGAACTGCCGCAGCTGCTGCTCGACAGCGGGCGGCTGGAACGGGTCGAGGACGCGCAGGCGCAGGCACTCGGCGACGCGGTGCGGTTCGAGGTGTCCGACGGCCACACGCCGGGCCTGCTGCTGGCGGAGATCGTCGCACCGGGCGGCGGGGTGGTTTTCTGCGCGGATCTGATCCCCGGCCGTCCCTGGGTGCACTTGCCGATCACCATGGGCTACGATCGTTACCCGGAGCTGCTGATCGACGAGAAGCGGGCTTTCCTCGAAGACAAGCTCGCCCGTGACGTCAAGCTGTTCTTCACGCACGATGCCGGCTGCGCGCTGGCCGCCATCGAACGTGACGCCAAGGGCCGCTACGGCACCCGCGACGAGCGCGACCGCCTCGACGCCTGGCCGCTGGCCGCCTGACACCGATCACCGGCCGCGGCCGACCGCGTGCCTCATCAAGGAGAGTCCCGATGCGCACCCCCTTTGCACTCGTGTTGTCCCTGTTGCTGGCCGGCGGCGCCTGCGCCCATGAAGGCGCGCACGACGGTGCCGGCCACGGCGGCGGCGTCGACCACGACCGCACGCCGGCCGGCGCGACGCCGGTACAGCAGACCGAAGCCGGCGCCGTCTACGGCGCACCGCTCGCCGCGACGCCGGCCACGGCCGTTTCGATCGACGATGCCCACGCGAACCTGACGGCACAGGCCGGCAAGGACGGTGCCTGGAGCGGCCGCATCACCCAGGTCTGCCAGAAGATGGGCTGCTGGCTGGTGCTGACCGGCGAAGGCGACCGCCACGCGCGCGTGTTCATGCACGACCATGCCTACAGCGTCCCGAAGGACGCCAGCGGCCAGGCGATCGTCTACGGCACGCTCAGCGAGAAGAAGCTCGACGCCAAGGAGGTCCAGCACCTCAAGGACGACGGCGCCAAGGCACCGGCCGAGCGCGAGCTGCAGATCGACGCCCGTTCGGTGCTGATCCTCAAGGCGGCCTGACGGCCGCAATGAAGCGCCCGCTCGCCCTGGGTCTGGCACTGGCCGCGATCGCGGCCGGTGCCGGCTGGTGGCTGCTGCGCACGCCGGAGGCGCCGCCGTCGGCGCCCGGCTCGATCGCGATCGATCCCGCCCACCCCGATCCCGCCGACGAAGGCCGCACGGTCAGCCTGACCGGCGAGCTGGTGGTCGAGGGCGCACCGCACGACGACCCGCTCGGCATCGGCACGCGGGCACCCGGCCTGCTGCGCGAGGTCGCGATGTACCAGTGGCGCGAGCACTGCGACGGCGACCGCTGCCGCTACGACACCGGCTGGGAAGACGGCGCGGTCGACTCGGCCGCATTCCGCCAACCCGAAGGGCACGCCAATCCGGGCGAGCAGCCGTTCGACGATGCCGCCTTCTACGCCGACCGCGTGCGGATCGGTGCGCTGACCGTCGTGCCGGCGCTGCTGCGCACGCTGCCGACCGAGCCGCTCCCGGCCACGCTCGGCCAGCTGCCGCCCAACCTCGCCGCCAGCTTCTCCGAGCGCGACGGCGTGCTCTACAGCGGCGATCCGGACGCACCGGCCGTGGGCGACCTGCGCATCCGTTATCGCCAGCTTCAGGCCGGCACGGTCACGTTGTCGGGCCTGCAACGGGGAAGCGAGCTGCAGCCGATTCCATGACCCACACCGGCCGCATCGCGGCGCCGACCCGGGCGACGCACCGCCTACGTTCCGCCGGCCGCCGCCTGGCGCCGATCCTCGCACTGGCGGTCGCATCGGCGGCGCAGGCCGACGAGGACCGTTTCTCGCTGACGATCTCCGGTTTCCGCCCGACCTCCACCACCGAATTCCAGGGCAGTTCCTCGGCCGTGCCCGGCGAGACGCTCAACCTGGAAGAGGACTTCGACCTGGCGCGCAAGGCCACGCGCACGCGCATCGAGGGCATGGTGCGCCTGAGCGAACGCCAGCGGCTGACCTTCGTCTACTACAACATCAACCGCAAGCGCAGCCTGGCCGTCGACGAGGAGTTCTCGTGGAACGGCCAGCACTACGACATCGACACGCTGATCACCACGCGCTTCGAGTTCTCGCTGGCCACGCTCTCCTACGAGTACGCCTTCCTGGAGACGCCGCAGTGGCTCGTCGCCGGCTCGATCGGCGCCCACTGGGCCGAGGCCCAGGCCAGCATCGTCGCCGCCGACACCTCCCTGATCGACGTCAAGGAGCGGACCAGCGGCGGCTCGCCGGCGCTCGGCCTGCGCGTGCTCGCCACGCCGGTGCCGCGGCTGCGGCTCAGCGGCTACGGGCAGGCGTTCAAGGCGCGCGTGGACGGCATCGACGCGCGCTTCACCCGCGCCGGGCTCGCGGTCGAGTACCGCGTGCACGACCACCTGGGCCTGCAGGTCGGCTACGACTGGTTCAAGCTCAGTGCCGACTACGCGCAGACCTACTGGTCGGGCAAGCTCGACATCAACATCCACGGCCCCACCGCCGGCGTCACGTTCGCGTTCTAGCCGGCTGTCGGGAAACCGCCTGCCGGCGCGATCCTCGGCAGGGATCGCTCGCTCGCCGGCGGCGCAGGCCGTCGATCCGCCGCACCGGCGGCGCGGCGTTGCCGCGACCGTATCCGTCGAGAACGGCGCGACGGCCCCTGCTCGACGACCTGGCAGCAGCCGGACCACGGCGCGACCGGCGCGCACACGCGGCCGGCGCTGTGACCGCATGCGCCAAACCGCGGTACCATCCGCGGCCTTCCGTCCTTCCGCCTTTCCCAGGACACCGATGACGACCAAGACCCTCAAGGTCGCGCTGCTGCAGGAGTCCGACCGCGGCAGCCGCGACGCCAATCTCGCCGCGATCGAGACCGGGCTGCGCGAGGCCGCCGCCGCCGGCGTGCAGCTGGTCCTGCTGCAGGAACTGCACAACGGCCCGTACTTCTGCCAGCACGAGAACGTCGACGAGTTCGACCGTGCCGAGGCGATTCCCGGCTACAGCACCGAGCGCCTGGGCGCGCTCGCCGCGGAACTGAAGCTGGTCCTGGTCGCCTCGCTGTTCGAGCGGCGCGCCGGCGGGCTGTACCACAACACCGCGGTGGTGTTCGACCGCTCCGCGGCGATCGCCGGCAAGTACCGCAAGATGCACATTCCCGACGATCCGGCGTTCTACGAGAAGTTCTACTTCACGCCCGGCGACCTCGGCTTCAATCCGGTCGAGACCTCGGTCGGCCGGCTCGGCGTGCTGGTGTGCTGGGACCAGTGGTACCCGGAAGCGGCGCGCATGATGGCCCTGGCCGGCGCCGACCTGCTGCTGTACCCCACGGCGATCGGCTGGGACCCGGCCGACGAGCCGGTCGAGAAGGAGCGCCAGCGCGATGCCTGGATCACCGTGCAGCGCGCCCATTCGGTCGCCAACGGCATTCCGCTATTGGCCTGCAACCGCTACGGTTTCGAGGCGGCGCCCGACGGCGGCCGCGGCATCCAGTTCTGGGGCAACAGCTTCGTCAGCGGCCCGCAGGGCGAGTTCATCGCGCAGGCCGCCAGCGACCGGCGCGAACTGCTGATCACCGATATCGATCTCGCCCGCAGCGAGTCGGTGCGGCGGATCTGGCCGTTCCTGCGCGACCGCCGGATCGACGCCTATGCGGACCTCCTCAAGCGCTACCGCGACTGAACACAGCCTCGTCCATGTCCTCGCCTTCCGAAGCATCCCCCCCACCGGCCGTCGTCCCCGAGCCCGCCACGCCACTCGCCGGTCAGCCGATCGCGCGCGTGCAGCGCGACGGCGTCGAGTACGTCGTGCTGGGCACCGCCCACGTCTCGCGTGCCAGCGTCGAGGCCGTGCACGCGATCGTACGCAGCGAAGCCTTCGACGCCATCGCGGTCGAGCTGTGCGAGCCGCGCCTGCGCTCGATCAAGGACCCCGATGCGCTGCGCAACCTGGACCTGTTCCAGGTGATCCGCCAGCGCAAGGTGGGCCTGGTCGCCGCCAATCTCGCGCTCGGCGCGTTCCAGCGCCGCATCGCCGAGCAGTTCGGCATCGAGCCCGGCGCCGAGATGAAGGCCGCGATCGACGAGGCCGAGGCGCGCGGGCTGCCGCTGTGGCTGATCGACCGCGAGGTCGCCATCACGCTGCGCCGGGCCATCCGCAGCGTCGGCTTCGTCGAGCGCATGGGCCTGATGGCCGGCCTCGCCGGCAGCCTGTTCTCGCGCGAGGAAGTGGAGGAAAGCGAGATCGAGAAGCTCAAGCAGGGCGACATGCTCGGCAGCATGTTCGGCGAGTTCGCCAAGGAATCGCCGCCGCTGTACGAGGCGCTGATCGCCGAGCGCGACCGCTACATGACCGCGCACCTGCGCGAACAGGCCGCCCAGGCACCGGTCCGGCGCGTGCTGGTGGTCGTCGGTGCCGGCCACATGGCGGGCATCGAGCGCGAGCTGGTCGGCCAGAACGAGCCGCCGCAGGCGCTGCAGCAGCGCCTGGCCGAGTCGCCGCCGCCCTCGCCGTGGCCCAAGGTGATCGGCATCGCGGTCTTCGCGGCGATCGCGCTGGCGATCGCGGTACTGTTCACGCGCGGCGCCGGCTTCGGTACCGACGCGCTGCTGGTCTGGGTGCTGTGCACCGGCATCGGTGCCGCGCTCGGCGCCTTCGCCGGCGGCGGCCATCCGCTGAGCGCCCTGGCCGCGTTCATCGTCGCGCCGCTCAAGCCGTTCCGGCCCGGCGTCCCGTCGGGTGCCGCCAGCGCCGCGGTGGAGGTGTGGTTCCACCGCCCGCGCGTGGCCGACTTCGACAGCCTGCGCGACGACGTCGTGCACTGGACCGGCTGGTGGAAGAACCGCGTCTCGCGCACGCTGCTGGTCTTCATGTTCACGAACATCGGCATGATGTTCGGTACCTGGGTCGCCGGTTTCAGGATCTTCGGGAAGCTGATCTAGTGAATTTCGTACGCCGCTTGTTCAAACCCCGCTGGCAGTCGGCCGACGCCGCCGTACGGCTCGCCGCCGTCATCGGTGAAAGCGCCCCCGAGCTGGAGGCCGCCCTGCCGCAGATCGCGCGCACCGACGCCGACGCCGCGGTGCGCCTGGCGGCGCTCCGGCGCCTGGCCGATCCGGGCCTGGCCCAGGCGCTGGCGCACGACGACGCCGATGCCGGCAACCGCGAGACCGCGCGCCTGCTGTGGTTCGAGCTGCTGGCCGGCCGCCACGCCAAGGCGCCGGCCCTGGCCGAGCGGCAGCGCCTGCTGGAAGCGCAGGACGAGCCGCGGCTGATCGAGCACCTCGCCCAACACGCCGCCGAGCCGGCGCTGCGCGCCAGCGCGCTGGCACGCGTGACGCGTGCGACGCTCCTGGTCGAGCGCGCGACCGGCGAGCCCGACCCGGCCCTGCGCCTGGCCGTGGTCGAGCGGATCGAGGACGAGACGCTGCTGGAGCGCATCGCCGAACGCAGCCGCAAGAGCGACAAGCAGGTCTATCGCCGCGCACGCGAGAAGATCGACGCGGCCCGCCTGGCCCGCGGCGACGACACCGCGATCGCCGCCGAGGCGCGCCAGCTCTGCGAGCGGCTCGAACAGCGCCTGCGCCACGGCGACACCGATACCGACGACGAACAGGCCCTGCGCGCGCGCTGGCAGGCGATCGCCGATCGCGCGCCGGCCGCGTTCCGCACCCGCTTCCAGGCCGCCGGCGAGCTGCTCGCGCTGCGCCGCGATCCGGAGCAGATGGCCGCCCTGCGCCGGCGCACCGGCGAGATCGACGCCATCGGCCAGGAGATCGAGGCGATCGAGCACGCGCTCGGCGCCGCCGACGCGCTGCAGCAGCGCGAGGCGATCGCCGCCCGCGTCGACGCCCTGGCCGAGCGCTGGGCCGCCGTCGCCGAAGCCGGCGGCAGCCTGCGCGAAGCCAATGAACGGCGGCTCTCGGCCGTCGTCGCACGCCTGGGCGAACTGGCCTCCGCGCCGCTGCCGCCACCGGTGGTCGCCGCACCTGCGCCCGCCCCTGCTCCGAAGCCGGCGGCCACCCCGGCCGACGGTGAGCGCCGCCGGGCCGAACGGCAGCAGCGCCAGGATGCCCTCGCGGCGGCGCTCGCGGAACTGGAAACCGCGCTCGAGGCCGGCCACAGCGGGCCGGCCCACCAGGCGCATGCGCGCGTGGCCGAGGCACGCAAGGCCCTTTCCGAGGCCCCCGCGCGCGAACTCGCGCAGCGGCTGGCCGATGCCGAGGGCCGCTATGCGCAGATCGCGCGCTGGCAGCGCTGGAGCGACGACCAGCGCCGCGAGGCGCTGTGCGCCGACATCGAGGCCCTGGCCGGCAGCGGCCTGCATCCGGACGCCGTCGCCACCCGCGTGCGCGAGGCCCAGGCCGAATGGTCCCGGCTCGACGCGCTCGAAGGCGGCCGCGGCGGCAGCGGCGGCCTGGGCCGTCGCTTCCACGCCGCCTGCCGCGAGGCGATCAAGCCCACCCGCGCCTATTTCGAGAAGCGCGATGCGCTGCGCCAGTCGCACGCGCAGGCGATCGGCGCCGTGCTCGGACGCATCACCGGCACCGGCGAAGCCCCGGCCGACGTGCGCACGCTCGCCGCGCAGCGGCGTGAAGTGGTCGAGGCGCTGCGTGCGCTCGATCGCGTCGATCCGCGCGAGCGCAAGCGCCTGGCCGAGCAGCTGCGCGGCGCCCTGACCACGCTCGATACGCAGATCGCCGTCCACGATGCCGGCATCGAGGCCGGCAAGCAGCGCCTGATCGCCGAGGCCGCCGCCCTGGCCGCCGAGGCCGACCTGCGCAGCGCGATCGCCAGCGCCAAGGACCTGCAGCGGCGCTGGCAGGCCGCCGGCAGCGGACGGCGCGCGCGCGACCAGCAGCAGTGGGCCGAATTCCGCACCACGATCGACGCCGTCTTCGCGCGTGCCGACGGCGAACGCGCCGCCCGCGACGCCCAGAGCCAGGCTGCACGGCAGGCCGCCGAGGCCCTCTGCGCCGAGCTGGAAGCCCTGGCCGCCGCCGACAGCGTCGAGCGCGGCGCACAGCAGCGCATCGACCAGGCCTGGCTGGCGCTCGGCATCCGCGACGAGGACCTGCGCGCGCGCTACCGTGCCGCGCAGGGGGCCCTGCGCGATGCCGCCGAGCAGGCCGCCCGCCTGCGCCGGCGTGCCGGCTTCGACGCCTGGCTGGCCCTGCATGCGGCCTGCCGTGCGGTCGAACGCGGCGAGCTCGATACCGATGCCGCGCGCCTGCGTATCGACGCCATCGGTGCCGATGCGGTGGCCGCGACGGCACTGCACGCGCGCATCGACCGCGCGCTGGCCGGCGATCCCGCCGCCGGCGCCGACGAGGACGCCGTGCGCGACTGCCTGGTCGAGCTCGAAGCCCTCGCCGCCATCGACTCGCCCGACGAGGACCGCCAGCGACGCCTGGACCTGCAGGTGGGCCGGTTGTCGGCGCGCCTGCGCGGCGGCGACGCCGACGGAAGTCCCCAGGAAACCCTCGTGCGCCTGCTCGAACGCTGGGCCGCACTCGGTCCGGCGCCGGTGTTCGAGTCCCGCCTGGAGCGCGCCGTCAGGCAGCTGGTCGGCGCGCTGGCCTGATCACGGACCGCATCGCCCGCCTCGGCCACCGGCCGGGCCTCGTCCGCTCCGGGTGAGGCCGCCCGTCCTGCGCAATGAAGCCTCGGCCGGCCGCCGGCCAGCGCCGTAGCCTCGCTACGCCGCCGCCCGTGTCACGGCGGCGTGCCGGAAACTCAGCCCGTGGCCTTCGCCTGCCAGGCCTTCAGCACCTCCGCCTCGCGTTCCTTGGTCAGGCCGGCGCCGAGCTTGGCCTGCCGCTCGGCCGGCTGCTGGCGAAACCAGGCCAGCGTATCGGCCGCGGTGGCGGCCAGCGGACGGAAGGTCAGGCCCGCACCGACGGCCCGCGCAATGCTGCGGCGGGCGAAGCCGGCGGTCTCGCCGGTGCCGGGCAGCCAGACCGGCATGTCGCGCCACGGGGCGACCTTCTGTGCTTCGAGGAAATCGGCCGGCAACCAGTGCAGGCGGGCGCCGGCCGTGGTGGTCGCGCGGATGCCGTAGAGCATGGCATCGGTCCGCATCGTGTAGTCCGGGCCGGTGGCGTTGTAGACGCCGGTGCCTTTCGCCTCGACCAGCCGGATCATCCATTCGGCGAGGTCGCGCGCATCGATGAACTGCACCGGGTCGCTGCCATCGCCCGGCGCCACGACGTCGCCGCCGGCGGCCAGGCGCACCGGCCAGTAGGTGAAGCGGTCGCTCTCGTCGCCGGGGCCGACGATCAGGCCCGGCCGCACGATCGTCGAGCGATCGCCGAACCGCTTCTGCGCTTCGCGCTCGCAGGCCGCCTTGAGCGGCCCGTAGAGGCCCATGTTCGCGCGCAGCGAGGCCTGCGTCTCCTTCATGACGTCCTTGCCCTCGTAGGTGGCCAGCGGCGCCGACTCGTCCGCGTCCACGGCGGTGCTGGCGGCGTAGACCGAGATCGTCGAGACGAACACGTACTGGCCGACCTTGCCCTTGAGCACCTTGCCGACGTCGCGCACCCAGAACGGGATGCTGGTCGGGTTGTCGATGCACACGTCCCACTCGCGGCCCTTGAGCGCATCGAGTGCGCCCTCGTTGCGGTCGCCGGTCAGCTGCTCCACCTCGGCCGGCCACTCCTGCGGACGGCGGCCGCGGTTGAACAGCGTCACCGTATGGCCGCGCGACAGCGCATAGCGCACCTGATGCGGCCCGAGGAAGCCGGTGCCGCCGAGGATCAGGATGCGCAGCGGCCGCGCCGCCGCCGGAGCCGGCGGTGCGGCGCCGAGCACGTGGGTGGACAGCGCGGCGGCGCCGGCCAGTGCACCGAGACGAAACAGATCGCGACGTGTGATCGACATGGGGTAGGTGCCTCCGGGCGGGCCTGGCGATGGGCGGGGAAGTCCGCATTGGAGCCTGCGTGAAAACGCCGCAGCAGGGCCGAAGGTCATGACCGTGTCCGAAGTCATGGCACCGGACCCGCGAACGCGCAGCATCCGCACCATCAACGGCTTGCGTGCATCCGGCCCGGCCGGCCCTGCGGCGGCGGCGCAACTGATATGGTGTTTTCTCGTTCGACTGGATCTGTTGCTCCGCACCGGCCGCCACCACAATCCGTGGCGTGCCATTCCCGGACGCCCTGCCTTCTTCCTGCCGAAGGCCGCCATGAAACGCTACGAAGCCCTCGCCGAAGCCATCGCCGAATCGATCCGCAGCGGCGTGCTGCGCCCGGGCGACCGGATGCCGTCCGTGCGCCAGGCCAGCATCAGCCGCGAGGTCAGCCCGTCGACCGTCTTCCAGGCCTACTACCTGCTGGAGGCGCGCGGGTTGATCCGTGCGCGCGACCGCTCGGGCTACTACGTCACGGCCGGCTCGCAGGCGCTGCTGCCCGAGGCGCAGCAGGCTTCGCTGCCGGAGCCCGAGTCGGCACCGGTCGCGGTCAGCGAGCGCGTGTTCGAGGTGCTCGAATCGACCGCCGAGCGCGACGTGGTGCCGCTCGGCTCGGCCTTCCCGAGCCCGCACCTGTTCCCGCTGCAGCGGCTGGCACGCGTGATGGCGGCCACCGTGCCGCGGCTCGATCCGTGGAGCAGCGTCGACGACCTCGGCCCGGGCAATGCGCGGCTGCGCCGGCAGATCGCGCTGCGCTACCTGACCGACGGCCTGCACGTGCGCACCGAGGACATCGTCGTCACCAACGGCGCGCTGGAAGCGCTCAACCTGTGCCTCGGCGCGGTCACGCGGCCCGGCGACGCGGTGGTGGTCGAGTCGCCGGCCTTCTACGCCGCGCTGCAGGCGCTCGAACGCAACGGCCTGCACGCGATCGAGGTGCCCACGCACCCGCGCGAAGGCGTGGACCTGGCCGCGCTGGCCCAGGTGCTCGAACGCCACCGGCCCAAGGCCTGCTGGCTGATGACCAACTTCCAGAACCCGCTCGGCAGCCTGATGCCGGACGCCAAGAAGCGCGACCTGGTCGCGCTGGTGACGCGCCACCAGGTGCCGCTGATCGAGGACGACGTCTACGGCGAGCTCTACTTCGGCGCGCGCCGGCCGGTGCCGGCCAAGGCCTACGACAGCGAGGGCTGGGTCATGCACTGCGCCTCGTTCTCCAAGTGCCTGGCGCCCGGCTACCGGATCGGCTGGACCGTGCCGGGTCGCTTCGGGCGCGCGGTGACCCGGCTCAAGCTCAGCACCAGCCTCGGCGCGTCGATCCCGGCCCAGGCGACGCTCGCCGCCTACCTGGAGAAAGGCGGCTACGACAAGCACCTGCGCCAGCTGCGGCATGCACTGTCGGTGCAGCAGAACGCGATGCTGCAATCGGTGGCGCGCCATTTCCCAGAGGACACCCGCACCACGCGGCCCGACGGCGGCTACTTCCTGTGGGTGGAGCTGCCGCCGCACGTGCGCGCGCTCGACATCCACCGCTACGCGCTCTCGCACGGCATCAGCGTCGCGCCCGGGCCGATCTTCTCCGCGCGCGGCGACTACGGCCACTGCCTGCGGCTGAACTACGGCCACGCCTGGGACGCGCGCAGCGAAGCGGCGATGGCGACGCTCGGCCGGCTGGTGCGTGCCTTCCGCGATCCCGCCTGAACCCGTTCCTCTTCCGCCTCTCTCCGGACTCCGCTCATGACAGCCCCCTGCTCCGCTCCACTGCCCCGCCGACGCCTGCGCCCGATGGCGCTGCGCCTGACACTGGCGTCGGCGGCGGTCTGCGCCAGCGCCGCCGCGCAGCCGCCCGCCGACCTGCGCGAACGCCTCGCGGCCTGCGCCGCCTGCCACGGCGAGCGCGGCGAAGGCGTCGACGGATCGATCTACTACCCGCACCTGGCCGGCAAGCCCGCCGGCTACCTGGTCGAACAGCTGCAGGCCTTCCGCGACGGCCGCCGCCACTACTGGCAGATGGTCTGGCTGGCGCAGTACATGGACGATGCCTACATCGCCGAGATCGCCGCCTACTACGCGGCGCAGCCGCCGCACACGCGTGCCGCCGACGTCACCGCGGCGCCGCTGCCGCCGGCCGTGCAGGGGCGTGCAGAACACTTGGTCCGCCACGGCGACGCCCAGGCCGGCATTCCCGCCTGCACCGCCTGCCACGGAGCGGCCCTGACCGGCCTGGAGCCGGCCGTCCCTGCCCTGGTCGGGCTGCCGCAGGACTACATCGTGTCGCAGATCGGCAGCTGGCGTGACGGCACGCGCCGCTCCAAGGCACCCGATTGCATGGCCGGGATCGCCGCCAAGCTGGCGCCGGCCGACATCCGCATCCTCGCCCAGTGGCTGTCGCACCAGTCGCCCGGCGCGCACGACCGGCCGGCGCCGGCCGGCAGCTTCGTGCCGCCGCTGGCCTGCGGTGACCTGCCCCACGCGGAGGTGCAGCCATGATCCGCCGCATCGCGCTGTGGGCCGCGGCACTGGTGCTGCCGCTGGTGCTGCTGGCCGCTGCTGCCGGCGGTTTCCTGCTGCTGCAACAGGGCGGGCTGGCGCCCTATCGCGTGCCGGTCGCGGACGCCACCACGCCCCCCGCCGGCGACGCCTCCGAGGGCGCCTACCTCGCGCGCATCGGCAACTGCCTCACCTGCCATACCGTTCGCGGCGGCGCGCCGTTCGCCGGCGGGCGGCCGTTCCGCACGGCCTACGGCACGATCTACAGCACCAACCTCACGTCCGATCCGCAGACCGGGCTGGGCGACTGGTCGGCGGCCGAGTTCCGCCACGCGATGCGAAACGGCGTCAGCCGCCACGGCGTGCTCTATCCGGCGTTCCCGTACGCCAACTTCGCCCACCTGACCGACACCGACATCGACGCGCTGTTCGCCTACCTGCGCGGCCTGCCGCCGGTCCAGGCGCCGGCGCCCGCCAACGACCTCGTCTGGCCCGCCAACTGGCGACCGGCGCTGGTCGGCTGGCGCATGCTGCACTACCGCCCGACACCGTTGGCGGCACCCGCCGACGCCTCGCCGGCCTGGCTGCGCGGACGCTACTTGGTCGACGGGCTCGGCCACTGCGCGATGTGCCACGGCACCCGCGGCCCGCGCGGCTCGCTGCCGGCCGACGGGTATCTCGCCGGCGGCCGCATCCCCGGCCAGGGCTGGTATGCGCCGCCGCTCGACAGCCGCCAGCTGGCGCGCTACAGCGTCGACCAGCTGGCCGACTACCTGCGCAACGGCGCCAGCGAGCACGGCGCCGCCTACGGCTCGATGGCCGAAGTGGTCTACACCAGCCTGCGCCACCTGCGCCCCACCGATGCACAGGCGATGGCGACGTACCTCAAGAACGTCCCGCCGCACGGCGGCGACGAAGCGCCCGACGCCAGCCGCTTCCTGTACGCCGGCGCGCAGCCGACGTCCAATCCCCACAACGGCGGCCGCCTGTACCAGGACCACTGCGCCAGTTGCCACGGCGACACCGGCGAAGGTCGCGGCCGCGACTACCCGCCGCTGCGCGGCGCGGTCTCGGTCACCGCGCCCGATCCGATCAACGCCGTGCGCATGGTGCTCTACGGTGGCATGCCGCCGACCACCGAAGGCAATCCGCGGCCGCATTCGATGCCGCCGTATGCCGGCCGCCTCGACAACGCCGAGATCGCCGCCATCGTCACCCACATCCGCAGCAACTGGGGCGAGCAGAGCCGGCCGGTCAGCCCGGCCGACGTCGCCGCCTACTACGGCATCCGCGGCGACTGACGCGATGCCCGGTTCCGCACGAGGACGTCACCCATGAACCCGACCGTCGAGATCGGCCTGTCGTTCATCCTGTTCCTGCCGTGGTTCGCGATCCTCGGCGCGCTGTACTGGCTGTTCCCGCGCCAGCCGCGCAGCATCGGCCGCCGCCTGTTCGATCTCGCCGTGCTGGCCGTGTCCGTCTGGCTCAGCATCGCCGGCATGCGCTGGGGTTTCCTGACCGCCGACGCCAGCGCCGGCGCGATCTGGAAGCAGGTACTGGCGACCCTGGTCGCCTACGGCATCTTCCTCGCCGTGCTGACCGTGGCCGTTCCGCTGCGGCACCTGTTGTTCCGGCGCTGAAGCCCGCGCGCCGCGCTGGCGGGCACGGCAGTGCGGTTGCGGCCGCGGCTCCGCGCCCGTCGGCGGACATGACCGGCCGGCGCGCAGTGGCCGGCAGCGCCGCCGGTGGCTACCGGCCGGCGGCCTCGGGCGGATCGGCGCCTTCGAATCCGTCGGCGAACAGCGCATCGGCGTCGGCCGTGCAGGCCGGCCGCTGGCCGCAGGCGATGCCGTGCGCGTTCATCGCATCCCAGATGCGGCAGGCGTTGGGCGTGCCATTGGCGAGGTCGCCGTCGTCGTCGTCGACCGCCAGGAACACCGTGTACCAGTTGTCCGCGCCGCACCCGTCCACGCTGGCGTTCACGTTGCACTGGCCGCCGGCGGTGATCTGGTAGGCGCTGCCTTTCGAGGCCAGGCTGCCGTACCAGATCTTTTCCATCTGCGCATAGCCGGCGTCCTCGCCGTAGCGCCGCACCAGCGCCTGGGTCAGGTCCCAGTTGGCCGAGCTGGCGATGAGGCTCTCGCAGTGGCCCTCGTAGCCCATCACGCCTTCGTACGGCACGCCCATCTGCGGGTGGATGTACGGGCAGGTGACGCCGCCCTGGCCGAGCAGGCGGCCGCAGTTCATGCCCTTCGCCGCCGTCACGTTGGCCGGCGAGGCGATCGGGCGCGCAGTGCCCCGCGCGAAGACGCTGGTGTCGCGCACGCCGGTGCAGGTGGTGCAGTTGTGGCAGATGCTGTTCGGGCCGGTGAAGAAGCCCGGCCCCACGCAGGCATTGCGCGTACTGAGTACGGCGAAGGTGTCGCCGACGGCCTCGCCGCTGCCGTATTCCATGACGAACGGACCGCCGCCGTTCTCGTCCATGCCGTGTCCCCATTCGTGCAGGAACACGCCGAGGATCTCGCCGGTGTTGGCGCAGCGTGCGCTGGACCTGTAGAAATTCACGCCCCAGCCGTCCCAGTAGGCGTTGCAGGCGGCGTTGATGTTGACCACCGCATCCAGCGGCTGCTGCAGCCAGGCATTGTCCGGCAGGTAGCGGCGCGCGGTTTCGTTGATCTGGTTCAGGTGGTAGTAGCCGGTACGCGCCGCCCGCGTATTGCCTGTGCCGCCGACGCCCGAGGTCGCGCAGTCGGTACCCGGGCTGGTCCCGAAATCCAGATGGCCGTCGGTACTGCTGGTCAACGCGCTCGCCCCGCACTCGTCGCGCATCGTGACGTACTTGCCGGCGAGCGCGGCCGAGGCCGTACCCCCGGTGTAGTCGTAGCGGCCGAGCAGGTCGGTGAAGGTCTCGGTGCCCGGCGCACTGCCCTGGCGCACGCCGACGTACGGCAAGGGCATGACCACTTCCGGCTCGGTGTTGGTGGTCAGGAAGACGCCGCCCTCCACCGTCGCGTCGGCGTACGCATTGCGGTCACGGACTTCCAGGATGCGGTTGGCATGCGCGTCGAACAGCAGCTCGTAGGTGGCGCGGATGCCGGCCAGTCGGTAGACGTAGCGCCATACCAGCCGATGCGCGTAGCCGCTGCCCGCCGCGCCGCGAAACGCCGTGCCGGCGCCGGCGCCATCCGCCGAGACCGGGTACAGCACCCGTTCTCCCGGCTCGATGATTTCCTCGATGCGGGCGCCCGGCTCCAGCTGAAGCTGCGCCACGGCCGCATCCCAGGCGGCCTCACGCGACAGCGCCGGCGTCACGTCGATGCCGACCTCGGCGACGCGCTGGCTCCCGAACTGGACGAGGTTGCCGTGGGAGACGCGAAAGAACGCATAGGCGCCCTCGACTCGCACGCCGTCGTGGTACTGCGCGAACTGGACGAACCAATGCGTCCGGCCCTCGCCATACGGAAGGCTGCGCTGCCGGTCCAGGCGCAGGTCGATGCCGTCGAGCCGCAGCAGCGGCTGCGCCTCGTCGATGAAGCGCGTCAGCGCCTGTGCCGCGGTATCCAGCTCGACCGCCGCGCCGGCCGCCACGCCGAACGCCTGCGCGTCCAGTCCGCTCGCGCTGCCCGGCAAGACGGCGATACCGCTACCCTGGACCAGGTTCGGGCGATCCGACCGGTGGTCCCAGCGCACTTCCCAGGTTCCCTTGAAGCGTCCCTGGAATGCGCTCAGCACCTGTTGCTCGCGTGCCGGCAGCGAAGCGGCCGATTCCAGCTGCGGCGTCACCCGCAAGGAGGCATCGACGAACGCACGCGTCATGCCCGGCGCGCCAGGCTGCGCATCGGACACCTCGACGACGGCCTGCGCGGCGCCGGCCAGCAGCGCCATCGCCATCACCAGCGCCATCAGGAACACACGACCGGACCTTGCTCGTTCCATACCTGCCTCGCGGAGAATTGAACGCGGGTGACGCCGCGCCGCGGGAAGGTGTCGTCCGGTGAAGGCCGGCATCCGCCCGGCACGATGCTAGAGGCTCGCGCGCGCCGGCGGGACTGGACAAACGCACGCGCCCGCACAGCCCCGGCGTGCCCGCGACCGGTGCCGCCTACTGGAAATCCCGGCTGCGCACGTCCAGGCCGCTCAGCAGCGGCGTGAGGTCGGTCAGCTGCGTGGCGATCAGGTGATGGACGCCGCTCTCCGCTTCGAGCCGGCCGTCGACCTCGAGCAGGCGCGATTCGATCAGCACGCGGCGCTGGCGCTCGACCAGGTGGTTCCAGACGACGACGTTGATCTGGCCGAACTCGTCTTCCAGCGTGACGAAGATGACGCCGCTGGCAGTCTGCGGACGCTGGCGGCCGGTGACCAGGCCGGCGGCACGCAGCCGGCGGCCGTGGCCGAGCGCCGCGACCTCGCGCGAGCTGCGGCAGCGGCGCGCGGCGAGCCGGCTTCTCAGCAGCGTCAGCGGGTGCGGGCCCAGCGTGGTACCGACGGTGGCGTAGTCGGCGTGCAGGTCCTGGCCGACCGTCGGCAGCGGCAGGGCGACCTGGACCTCGGCGGTGGCCGGCAGCGCCGCGAACAGCGGCCGCTGCGCCTCGACGCCGGCCGCGGCCCAGCGCGCGCGGTGGCGATGGCCGGCCAGGCCGCGCAAGGCGCCGGCATCGGCCAGCCGTGTACGCGCACGCGCATCGAGCCCGGCACGGTCGCTGAGGTCGCCGACGTCGGCGAAGGCGCGATCGCGGCGTGCCGCCTCGATGCGGCGCGCATCGGCCTCGGCCAGGCCGCGGACCAGGCGCAGGCCCAGCCGGAGTGCCGGCTGGCCGTCGCCGACGCACGGCTCCAGGCTGCAATCCCAGTCGCTGTAGCGCACGTCGACCGGCCGTATCGCGATGCCCGGTCGGTGGCTGGCCTCCCCGTCGGCGTCGACGTCGCGCCGCGGCCGGCGCACGTCCTGCAGGATCTGGTCCGGGCTGTAGAACCCCATCGGCCAGCTGTTGATCAGCGCGCAGGCATAGGCGGCCGGCTCGTGGCGCTTGAGCCAGCAGCTGGCATAGGTCAGCAGTGCGAAGCTGGCCGCGTGCGACTCGGGGAAGCCGTAGTTTCCGAAGCCCTTGATCTGCTCGAAGATGCGCTCGGCGAAGTCGCGGCTGTAGTCGTTCGCGAGCATGCCGTCGATCAGCCGCTGGCGATGCGGCTCCAGGCCGCCGTGGCGCTTCCAGGCCGCCATCGAGCGGCGCAGCTGGTCGGCCTCGCCCGGCGTGTAGTCGGCCGCGACCATCGCGATCTCCATGACCTGCTCCTGGAACAGCGGCACGCCCAGCGTGCGCTCCAACACCCCGCGCAGTTGCTCGGAGGGGTACTCGACGTCTTCTTCGCCGCGGCGGCGGCGCAGGTACGGGTGCACCATGTCGCCCTGGATCGGCCCGGGCCGGACGATCGCCACTTCGATCACCAGGTCGTAGAAGGTCCTGGGCTGCAGCCGCGGCAGCATCGCCATCTGCGCACGCGACTCGATCTGGAACACGCCGACGGTATCGGCCCGGCCGATCATCGCGTAGGTGGCCGCGTCGTCGGCCGGGATCGTCGCCAGGGTCAGGTCACGGCCGCGATGCGTGCGCAGCAGGTCGAAGCAGCGGCGCAGCGCGCTCAGCATGCCGAGCGCGAGCACGTCCACCTTGAGCAGGCCGGCCAGGTCCAGGTCGTCCTTGTCCCACTGCACGATCGTGCGGTCGGCCATCGCCGCGTTCTCGACCGGCACCAGCGTGTCCAGCGGATGCTCGCTGATGACGAAGCCGCCCGGATGCTGGGAGAGGTGCCGTGGAAAGCCGATCAGCTCGCCGGTCAGCGCCAGCACGCGCCGCAGCACCGGGCTGTCCGGATCGAAGCCAGCCTCGCGCAGGCGCTCGGGCGGTGGCGCCTCGTCGCTCCAGTGGCCGCAGCAGCCGGCCAGCGCGTCGACCTGGTCGGCCGGCAGGCCCAGCGCCTTGGCGACGTCGCGCACCGCGCCGGCGCCGTGGTAGGTGCTCGCCACCGCGGTCAGCGCTGCGCGACCGCGGCCGTAGCGCGCGAACACGTACTGCAGCACTTCCTCGCGACGCTCGTGTTCGAAGTCGACGTCGATGTCCGGCGGCTCGCCGCGCTCGCGCGAGAGGAAGCGCCCGAACAGCATCTTCATCGTCGTCTGCGCCGGATCGATCTCGGTGATGCCCAGCGCAAAACACACCGCCGAGTTGGCCGCCGAGCCGCGCCCCTGGCACAGGATGCCCTTGTCGCGCGCGAAGCGGACGATGTCGTGCACGGTCAGGAAGTAGCTCTCGTACTTCAGCTCGGCGATCACCGCCAGTTCGGTGTCGACCTGCGCACGCGCCTTGGCCACGTCCGCCGCGCGGGATGGCGGCTTCTGCGACCAGCGCCAGTGCAGCCCCTGCTCGACCAGGGCGCGCAGCCACGTCGTCGGCGTGTGGCCGTCCGGCACCAGTTCGTGCGGATACTGGTAGAGATCGCGCAGTTGGTGAAAATCGAACGTGCAGCGCTCGGCGATACGCACGGTCTCGGCCAGCAGTGCCGGCGGATACAGCGCTGCCAGCGCCGCTCGCGGACGCAGGTGGCGCTCGCCGTTCGGGAACAGGCGGTGGCCCGCCTCGGCCACCGTCACGTGATGGCGGATCGCGGTCATCGTGTCCTGCAGCGCACGCCGGCCGCGCGCGTGCATGTGCACGTCGCCGGCCGCCACCCTCGGAATTCCCACGGCCGCCGCCAGCGCTTCGAGCGCCGCCAGGCGCGCCGCGTCGTCCGGGCCGCGATGCAGTTCCACCGCCAGCCAGAGCCGCTCCGGGAACCGCGTGCGCAGCCACTGCCCGGTCGCCGTGTCGTCCGGCGCATCGGGCACCCACAAGGCCAGCATGCCGTCCAGGGCCATGTCGAAATCGGCGCGCAGCAGGCGGTAGCAGCCTTTCTTCGCGCGCCGCCGGCCACCGGTGATCAGCCGGCACAGCGCCTGGTAGCCGGCCAGGTTCTCGGCCAGCAGCACCAGCGTGGGCCCGTCCTCGATCCGTACCTCGCTGCCGACGATCAGCTTCAGGTCGTGCGCCTTGGCGGCCTGCCAGGCGCGCACGATGCCCGCCAGCGTGCACTCGTCGGTGATCGCCAGCGCGCGGTAGCCCAGCTGGTGCGCGCGCGCGAACAGTTCCTGCGCGCTGGAGGCCCCGCGCTGGAAGCTGAAGTTGGACAGGCAGTGCAGCTCGGCATAGTCCGCGCTCATGCAAACCATCCGTGCAGCATCAGCGGCCCGTCCTCGCCGGCCGGCCGCCAGGCCCAGGCCTGCGGGCCGGCCGCGGTCGCGACGCGGTAGTAGTCGCGGCGCACGTCGCCGCCGTCCCACCAGCCCGACTCGATGCGCTCGGGCCCCGCCAGGATCGCGGCCACCGCCTCGCGCAGCGGGAGCGGCCGCGCCAGCAGCCAGCCCGGCCGCGGCGATGCCGCCGCCGGCGGCGTGCGTCCCGCCTCGTCCTCCGGTTGCCAGGCGCATTCGGGACGGTGATCGGCCCGGCTGCGCAGGCCGTGCACGGCCGCATCGCCCAGCCGTGCGCGCAGGCGCTCGCGCAGCTGCGGCCAGGGCAGCGTCTGCTGCGGTCGCTCGTCGAACAGCTCGCGATGCGCCGGCACGAACGCCGGCAGCTCGTGCGCGACCAGGCGCAGCGCCTGTACCGGCGCCAGCGCCGGCACCCGCTCCAGGCGGACACGCGCCATCTCCAGCAGCATCGCCGCATCGCGTTCGGCGCTCAGCAGGCCCACCGGCACTTCGGTGGCGGCCGCGCCCGCGTGTTCCAGGTGCAGCACGAAGCGCTGCACGCCACCGTCGCGACTCGCCAGGAAGGCGGCCAGGTCCGCCGTCAGGCGCTTGAGCGGGAACGCCAGCGCCGGCGTCACGGTCACCTCGAAACCGAACTCGATCCGCGCGTCGAACCGGTCCGGCGGCGCATAGCTCTCCAGTGCCGGCACGCGATCGCCGGTCACGGCGTCCAGATGCCGCAGCACCTCGGCCGGGAAGCGCCGCGCGATCGATTCGCGCGGCAGCGCCAGCACCTGCCCCAGCCGCACCAGGCCCATGCGGGCACATGCCGTCGCCACCTCGCGCGGCAGCCCCGCCCGCTCCACCGGCATCTGCGCCAGCGCCCGGCGCATCGCCTCCATACTGGGCAGCGCCAGCCCGTCGTGGCCATTGGCCAGCACGCGCGCCGCCGCCGGCTGCGGCGCCGCGACGATGCGGTGCCGGAAGCCGAGCGCAGTCAGCTCGCGGCGCAGGCGCGCCTCCAGGCGCGGCCACGGGCCGAGCAGGCTCAGGCTCGCGCCGATCTCGACCAGCAGCGCGCCCGGGTATTGCAAGCTGACCTGCGAGCTGAAGCCATAGGCCCAGGCACCGAGGAAGCGATGCCAGCCGGCCGCCTCGGCCGGGTCGTGGTCGATCGCCACGAAATCCCGGCTGATCGCCTGCGCCGCGGCCAGCGGCTGGCCGGCGCGCAGGCCGCGCGCGCGCGCCGCCGGATTGGCCGCCAGCAGCACGCGCCGCTGCGCCGGCCCGCCGACCAGCACCAGCGGTGCCGCCGGGTCGGCACGGCTGCGCAGGACGCCGTCCAGCGCCAGGTGCGGCAGCAGGATGCAGATCCAGCGCATCGCCGCCTCAGGCCGGTGCGAACGGCAGCGGCTGTGCCGGCGCGTTGCCGCCGCGGCACTTGAGCACGCGCAACTGCGCCGGCCGGGCGTCGATCGCGATGCGCAGCGCCGCCGGCGAGGGATTGCAGGCCGCCGCCGGCGGCCGGAACGCGAACGCCAGCGTCTGGCCGGTCTCGGCCGCCAGCTGCACGCGCCGCAGTGCGCGGTCGTCCGCCTGCGCCGGCCAGCCGAGCACGGCCGCACAGCTGCCCGAGCGCAGGCACTGCTCGGCGGCCCACAGCGCATCGCGCGGGGTCGCCGCCTGCACCACCTGCACCTGCCGCAGGACCACCCCGGCCGCCTGCCAGGCCGGCGCGAACGGCACGTACGGCGGCGCCACCAGCACCACGCGGCCACCGGCCTGCGTCAACCGCGCCAGGGTCGGCCAGACCAGGCGCAGCTCGCCGCAGCCATCCGCCGCCGGCAGCACCTCGGTCATCGCCGCCTCCGGCCAGCCGTGTGCCGGCAGCACCGCGTCCAGCGCCGGGTACCCGGTCGGCTGCCGGCCGGCCGGCAGCGACGCCGGCTGGCCGCGCCAGACCCGGCGTTCGTGCAGCAGTGCGTCCAGAGCGACGACCGCGCCCATGTCAGCCGCGCCGCACCAGCCCGCAGAACACGCCCTCGATCGCGAAGTCCCGGTCCGCGCTGACCTCGATCGGCCGGTAGGCCGGGTTGCGCGGCAACAGGCGCACGCCGTCGGCGTGCCGCTCGAAGCGCTTGATCGTCAATTCGCCGTCCAGGCGCGCCACCACCACCTGGCCGGTACGGGCCTCGGCCGCGCGCGCCACGCCGACCAGGTCGCCGTCGAGGATGCCGTCCTCGATCATCGAGTCGCCCTGCACGCGCAGCAGGTAGTCCGGCGTCCGCGCGAACGTGCCGCGATCCAGCAGCAGCCGGTCGTGCAGGCCGGCGTCCGCCCCGATCGGCGCTCCCGCCGCCACGCGGCCGAGCACCGGCAGGGCCAGCAGCTCCGTGCGCGGCACCGGCTCCAGCGGCCGGATGCCGCGCGCCTGGTACGGCGTGACCTGCAGCAGGCCGGCCGCCGCCAGCGCCTGCACGTGCTTGCGCGCGACGCTGCGCGAGGCGAAGCCGAAGGCCGCGGCGATCTCGGCCAGGCTCGGCGGCTGGCCCTGCGCCGCGATCCGGTCGCGGATGAAGGTCAGGATCGCGGTACGGCGGGGACTGAGCGGCGTCATGGAGTACATTTGTACTCCGATCCGCTGCGCTTGCCTATCTGTCCCGGCATCGAAGGTCCTGTCCCGGGCGCGCAGGCCCCGGACCGGCGTCCGCTAACGGCCCCGGGCGGACCGGGCGGCTGCCCGGCGGTACGATCGGACCGGCAGCCCTCGCCCGGCTCCGGTCTCCCGTCCGATCGATCCCGCCCGCAGACGCGGGCGGGATCGGTAGGCACCTGTCCCGCCCACGCTACGGATCGAAGCCGTCCGTGAAGAGGTGGTCGCGCACGCCGCGCACGGCGACGCTCAGATGCTCCGGCGGCGACAGCCCGCCGGCCTCGGTCAGCACGATCGCGCCGAAGCCCGGCATGCTCGGTGCCATCAGGGACCGCCCGGACGCATCGACGCTGACCGTGATCTGGAGCGTCTGCGTCGCACCGGGCGCCAGCGTGAAGCTGGCCGGCGTCACCACGGCGGTGATGTCCGCCGCGGTCTCGAAGGTCACGGCCCAGTTCGATGCCGTGGCCAGCGTGCTCCTGACCGTGCGCGTGAACGTGCACGAGGGCGTGCAGGCCACGTTGCGCATCGACGGCAGGTTCAGCTGCTTGATGTTGAGCGTGCCGCCGCTCGGGTTGGCCGCGACGAAGTTGGCATAGGTCTCGTCCATCACCAGGCCCGCCCGCTCCGCCAGCGAGACATCGATGCGGCCGTTGCCGAGGCCGTCGCCGTCCCACCAGGCACCGCCCGGACGGACCGCCGTCATCTGCAGCGCCGACTTGACCTCCATCGGCGTCCAGGTCGGGTGGATCGCCCGCAGCAGCGCGCCGGACCCGGCCACGTGCGGAGACGCCATCGAGGTGCCGGACATGTAGTCGTAGCTGCCATCGGCCGTACGCATCGGCGCATAGATGTCGGTGCCCGGCGCCGCGGCATCGGGCTTGGTCAGATCCGCCAGCGTCCCCGGCGTCGGGCCGCGCAGGCTGCCCGGGGACAGCATGTCGGTCAGCTCGGCGTTCACGTCCAGGCGGCCGGTGACGGCGCCCGCCCGGATCAGCGCGATCAGGCGATCGCCCTGGGGCTGGTCGGCCAGGCTGTAGGACGGCGCGGTGGTCGGCGCGCCGGCCGTGTTCATGCTGAGGGCGCCGTATTGGTTGTTGACGACGAGCACCGCCGTCGCACCGGCATTGACCGCATTGGTGACCTTCTCGGCGAAGCCGCAGGCCTCGGTCGCGGGCGTGTTGGCGCCACGCCGGACCACGGCGACCGCGCCGGTGAAGTAGCCGGCAGCGAAACCGCCGGTATTGGTGCAGCCGGCCAGGTTGGCCGGATCGATGCGCAACGGCTGCGCGGTGAAGGCGCTGCCGACCGGCGTCGTGCTGCCCTTGAGGACCGGCAGGTCCTCGAGCCCGTCCACCGCCGCCGGACCGTCCACCGAGAAGCGGCCGCCCAGCGGACGCACGGTGGCGTAGGTGTTGGCCACCGACAGCACCCACGGTCCGCGGTGGTTGACCTGCCCGACCGGATCGGGCGTCTCGGTGCGCGTATTGCCCGCTGCCGCCGCCACGAAGATGCCGGCGTTGACCGCGTCGAGGAACCGGCGGTCGTTGTCGCTGCTCGACCACGGCGAGGTACCGCCGCTGATCGAGAAGTTGATCACGCGCACGCCGTCGGCCACCGCCGCGATCGCGCCGTTGATCGCCGCCGCCGAATCGGCACCCGCGCAACGGCCATCGGGCTCATTGCAGACCTTGTAGCTGTTGACGCCCGCGCACGGCGCCATGCCGGACAGCTGCGTATACGGCGCCGGCAGCGTCGGCGCCGGCGTCGTCGAGGCGGCCACCAGCACATTGCCGGCAGCAGTGCCGGCCACGTGCACGCCGTGGCTGGACGAGGTCGCGTCGGCCTCCGGGTTCGGGCCGTTGCAGGCGCCGCCGGGGCCGGTGGCCGTCGCGCAGCTCAGCGCGACCAGCTTCGGGTTGGCGACCGAGAAGCCACAGGCGGCATCGTTGGCGAACGCCGGATGCTGCGAGTTGGCGCCCGAATCGAGCACGGCGATGCGCACGCCGGCACCGCGGTTGGTGGTACCGCCCGGCGACGGCAGGCTCCACACCGTTTCCGCGCCGATCAGCGACGGCGTGCGGTAGGTGGCCAGCACGTCCGGCTCGCGTGTGGTGACGGACTTGACGCCCGGCACGCGCGCCGCCTCGGCGGCTTCCTCTTCGGTCAAGGCCGCGGCGATGCCGCTGTGCGTGTAGAAGTACTTGTGCGTGACCGTCAGGCTGCGGCCCAGCGCCGCGCCGATCGCCGCCGTGTGCATCGCCGCCGTGTTCTCCAGGTGGCTCACGTAGGCGCGCGCCTCGGCGCTGCGCGCGTCGAACACCTGCGCGCCGGTCGTGCGCGGCGCGGTAGCCGACAGCGAACCCATGCCGCCGTCGTAGTACAGGGTGCCGGGTTCGTCGAACTCGATGAGATAGGTCTTGCGGGTTGCCGCCGGTACGGCGTCACCGGCCGGCTGCGAGACGGCCGGTACCGCGACCAGCCCGCCCAGGCTGAGGGCAATCACCGCGGCCAGCGGCTTGAAGGGAATCGATGTGCGCATGGAACCTCCCGATCGGAAAGAGCAGATCCCCGGCGGGCACGGCCGTTCCGATCGCCGGCACGCGCGAACGGTGGAACGGGTGTCACTCGTGCCGGGGCACCTGGGTTCTGAAAACGCGATCGGCGTGCATCCCCCTACCCCGGCGGACGGATGACGCTTCGTGCGGCTTCGCGTGCGGCTTCGCGTGCGGCGTCGACTTCGGGCGGAATGCGAAGGCGCATCGGGCCAGGCCGGCGCATAGCGGCAGGTCTTCCCGTCAGGCGCGGCAACGCGCCTGCGTGCCGAAGGCGGCAAGCGTGCTGTTCACGGAATACATCGCCATGAATGGACGTCCATACGTCCATTCATCCCCGGCGATGAGGCGCATCCACGCCAGCGCATGCGCGCGGCGTGGGCAGCCGGACCGGCTTGCGCCGGACCGGCCGCGGCGTTTCACTCGAAGCCGCTGTCGAAGATCGCGTCCGGCCGGGCGCCCGGCACCGGCACGGCCACGTCGAACGCCGCCGGCGTGCCGGCCTGGGCCACGCCCAGCTGGCTGGAGCCCGCCGACGGCGGCGCATCCACCGTGACCGAGAACAGGTACAGCGTGCCCCAGTCCAGCGAGCCGCCGGCCGGCGCGGTCCAGCTCAGGCGATTGCCGGCCGTGCTGAACGTCCAGTCGTTGCCGGCATCCAGGTCGCCGTCGCTGAAACGGTTGGCGCTGACCACGGCGCCCGCCTGCAGCGGCACGCTGAAGCCGTTGAAGCCCTTGTTGCTGACCACGCGCAGGTTCGGCTCGCTGCCTTCGGTCACGGCCCGTGCGAAATCGAGGTTGTGCACGGCGTAGTGGTAGGTCCAGCGGCCGTCGCCGAGGTCCACCACGCGCACGGCCACCTTCGCATGCCCTTCGCTGACCGCCAGTTCGGTATTGGCGACCGTGGTGCCGGCCGGCGCGCCCTCGACCCAGCGGTCGGTGACCGAGCCGAGCCGGTAGTTGGCCTGGTTGGCGAACGACCAGTTGGTACCGCTGTAGGTCGGCGTACCGGTGACCGAGGCCATCGAGTTGTAGATGTTGATGTCCTCGCGTGCGAGGTACCAGGAGTCGAACAGGAACGTGGCGCCCGGATGCCGCGTCGCGCTGATCTGTTCCTCGTTGACCACCAGGCGGCGGCCGTACTGGTCGTCCGGCGGCGTCCAGTTGGTGTTGCTGCCGACGCAGCCCGGATCGAACAGCGAGCCGCAGCGGCCCCACTGCCCGGTCGCCGGGATGATCTCCGAACGGAACGACAGGTCCTGGTTGGCGTCGTTGTTGAACGTGCTGTAGGTGTCGCTGCACGAGCGCCCGAGGATCTGGCCGCTGATGTTCTCGCCGGGCGCGCAGCCGAAGTTGGTCGTCAGCCAGGCGTGCTTGACGCCCGAGCGGCCGATCTGCTCGATGCCGCCGTCGGCGTTGATCCGGTACATGTTCCAGATCAGGAACGGATGCTGGTCGTTGTTGTACGGGGCGAAATTGCCGCTGAACTTGCCGTACCAGGGAATGCGCGCGGTCCACAGCGCCGCGCTGGTGCCGAGCGCGCCCTGCCCCGACACCGTCGGCTGGGCGGTGCCGTTGTTGACATTGTTCTTGAGCGTGGAATCGGGTGCGAAGACGACGCGGCCGCTGCCTTCCGGCCCGGTGGCGGCGGACTGGCGCATGCGCGTCACGTTGATGTCGAGCATGAACAGGTCGGCCTGGTAGACGGTGCCGGCGGGCTGGCCGGCCACCTGCTCGCCGTGCCAGTGGCCGCCGGTGCCCTGTGGGTCGTACACGCCACCGCTGCCCTGGCTGTAGATCTCGGCGAGGATCTCCACGTCGCCGACCGGATGGCCGGCCAGCGCCGGCCGGCCGACCCGGGCCGCCAGCGCGGCCGAGGCGCGCATGTCGGCGGTGTAGACCGCCAGCACGCGGTTGTCCTTGACCAGCTCGTACATCAGGTTGTCGATGGTGAACCACACCGTGCCGTCGCTGCCGGCGACGTCGAGCTTGCGCGGATCACCGGGATTGGGCTGCAGGCGGAAATCGGTCAGGTCCAGCTGCTGGCCGTCCGGCAGCGTGAACACATAGCCGCCGCGCGCCTGCACCGAGCCGCCGGAGAAGCCGGCCAGCGTGCCGCGCTCGGCGCGGAACGCGATGCTGGCCGTGCTGCGCAGCGCGAACAGTTCCACCGTCTGCGACTGGCGCACGCCGAGGCCGTCGGTGAGCCGTGCACTGCGGGCCGGCAGCACGTCGCTGAGGCGCTCGATCGACAACCCCAGGTCGCCGATCAGGTCCGGATAGAGGTTGAGGCCCACGGTGCCGCCCCAGGCGGACCAGGCGGCCGGCGTAGCCGGCTCGGGCTCGGCGGCCTGCACCGGCAACGGGAACAACGGCAGCGCCGCCGCCAGGCAGGCGGCCAATGCGAGCATGCGTGGTTTCATCGGGATCTCCCTGCGAGCAAGAACGGGACCGCGCACGGCGGCGGATTCAGGGTGGCGCATACAGCCGGGCGCCCGTGGCGGGCAAACACCACCGGCACGGGCACGGCGAAGACAGGTCTTATCGCTACAAGGCCACCAGCCGGCTCGACGGCGACACGCCGGCATCAATATACCGCGGCAGCCGGTGCACCAGCGTCGGGGGCGGCCAGGACGCCACGCCCTGCGAGCGCAGGGCCTCACCCGCCGTGCCGCCCGTCGTCTCCCATTCGGCCACCAGCGCCTCGTTGCGCTGCAGCGCCGACTCCAGCACCAGCGGCCCGAAGACGTGCACGAACACCCGCGCCGTCCAGCGCCGCAGTTCCTGCGGGTCCGCCGGCCGCGACACGCTGTCCGCGCCGCGCAGGAGCTGCTGCGTCTGCGCCAGGAACAGCGCGATCACCTGCCCCTCCCCGCGCGCATCGTCGAGCACCGCCCGCCGCAGGTATGCCCGGCTGTCCGGCTCCACCGCCAATACGGCCTCGTAGCCGCTCGCCAGTTGCATGGCCGCTTCCGACAACGGCGCGCGCGGGTCCAGCCCCGGCACCGCCGCCTCGGTGAGGGTGCGCAGCAGCCAGCCGTCCACCGCCTCGCGCAGCAGCACCTTGCTGCCGAAATGGTGACCGATCAACGCCAGCGAGACGCCGGCACGCTGGGCGATGCGCCGCAGCGATGCCTGCGCATAGCCCTTGCTCGCGAACAGTTGCAGGGCCGCCTGGCGGATCCGCGCCTTTCCGGTCAGGTCACAGGACATCGGACGGGGAGCGGACGGGACGGCGCGCGGGGTGGACATGGCGGACTCTCGTGGTGGCGGGCACGGGATACGGAACGCGAACGGCGTCCACCCCCCTACCTCGCCGTCCTCGCGTGCTCCGCGACCGGCCCCTGGACGGCCCCGCGAACACGCTCCCGGGCACCACAGGCAGTCCCGCTCCACCGCGAGCTTGCTGGTGCGCCGTCCGCGTTTCGTGCAGTTCCCGCTCCCCGCGAGCCGCGCTATAGATGGGCTGCCGGACAGTGCCTCTCCCCGGGGCGAAGGAACACGGCGGACACCAGGCGCCTCGCATGGGCGCCGCCAGAGTGGCCGCTCTGTCCGGCCTCGGCCATCCACCCCCCTGGTCAGGCCATCGGAGCCCCCTCCCACGAGGGGGCTCCTTCTTTCGCGCATCCGCGCCTGCCCGCAGACCCCATCGGCCGCTCCCGCCGCATCCCACCGCTGGTGCGCGCTCCCCGCCGCGTTCAGGGTGCCGCATCAAAACCTCGGCGTATCAGTTGTTTACTAACGGGTGCGCGACGATCTGTAGCGATCGGACCGAAGACCATGCCAGCATTAGGGCTGGGTTCTTGCGCGCGAACGTTTCGCGACGCCCGCCGGCACGCCGGCGGAGCGGACCGAACCAATACCTCCTCTCGGGCGGGCGATGAAGGGTATTTGCGGTGTTTTCGCGGTGCTGCTCGGCTGTGCCGGCCTTCCGGCCGGTGCCGCCGCAGATGCTGCGCACGCCGTCGACTACCGCATCGAGGACGGCGACCTCGGCGACGCGCTCAATGCCTGGGCCAGCCAGAGCGAAGTCCAGATCGTCTATCCGCCGCAGCTGGTGTCGCACCGCACGACGCGCGGGCTGCAGGGCAGCCATGCCCCGCAGGAGGCGCTGGACCGGCTGCTGGAAGCCACCGATATCGAAGCCCTGCCGCTCGGCACGGGCTCCTACCTGCTGCGGCGGGCCCCCGCCCGCGCCGAGCCGGCTTCCACCACACCGCTGGCGGTGCCGGCGGAACCGGCCCACCGGCTGCTGCCGCAGGTGGACGTGCGCAGCCGGCCGCTGCACCGGATCGCCGCCGCCTCCTCGCTGCAGGTCACGACGATCACGCGCGAGCAGATCCAGTCCAGCGGCTACCTGTCGCTGTTCGAGCTGCTGCGCTCCCAGCCGGGCATCCAGGTCACCAGCCAGCCCGAGGTCATGGGCGGCAACAGCGCCGGCCTGTTCCGCGCCGGCGCCTCCGGTGCCGCAGCCGTCGCCCTGCGCCGCCTCGGCGCCAAGGCCACGCTGATGCTGGTCGACGGCCGCCGCCTGTCCGACTACGGGCTGGCCGCCGACCAGACCGGCGGCGTCGCCGACATCGGCGCGATCCCGCTGGCGATGGTCGAGCGCATCGACATCGTCCGCGACGGTGCCGCCACGCTGTACGGTTCCGAGGCGATGGCCGGCGTCATCGACATCACGCTGCGCCAGCGGCTGGACGGCGGCGAGCTGTCCACGCTGCAAGGCATTTCCAGCCGCGGCGACGCGCGCCACCGGCAGGTCTCCGCCGCGCTCGGCGAGCATTTCGCCGGCGGCACCGACCTGCTGCTGATGTTCGACGCGCTCGACCAGGACCCGCTGCCCGGCGACCAGCGCGACTGGTACACCCTGGACCGGCGCAAGGACGGCCTGCTCGACGCACGCAGCGTCTTCTCGTTCCCCGGCAACTACGTCGGCGTGCTGCCCAACGGCTCCACCGTGCTGCGCGCCCGCCCCGGCTGCCCCAAGGAGAACCTCAACGAGGACGGCGTCTGCCTCGACGACAGCGCCAAGGCCACCACGCTGCGCACCGCCAAGGAGTCGCGCTCGCTGCTCGGCCACGTGCGCACCCCGCTCAGCGGCAACCTGGAAGCCTATGCGGACCTGCGCATCGCGCAGATGGAACAGCACCAGCAGTCGGCCCCGTCCGCCGGCATCATCACCAACCCCAACGGCCCTGCCACCACGGCCAGCACCGCGCTGCTCTACTACGCGTTCTGGGACATCGGCCCGATCCGGCAGGCCACCCGCTCGAACATCTTCAGCACCAACCTCGGGCTCAAGCGCGACGGCCCCACCTGGAAGGTGGACTCCACCCTCGGCGTGGAGGAAAGCCGCGTCCGCGAGCGCACCACCGGCCTGGTCAACCGCGAGGCCTTCGCGGATCTGGCCAACCGCCTGGACTACCAGTTCGACAAGCGCAGCCTCAGTCCGGAGATCGCCGAGGCGCTGGCGCCGCCGCTGGCCACCACCGGCCGCACGCGCCTGCTGCGGGTCAGCAGCGTCGCCAGCGGCCGCCTCGCCGGCTGGGCCACCGGCGACCTCACGCTCGACGCCGGCGCGCAATGGCGCCGCGAGAGCCTGCGCTACAAGCCCGACACCTCGCTGACCTCCGACGCGCTGCTGATCGACCGCCTGGCCGGCCGCTTCTCCGCGGCGCGCTCGGTCGGCGCCGGCTACGCGCGCCTGGGCGTGCCGCTGCTGCACGACCTGCAGATGGACCTGGGCTGGCGCACCGAGCACGACAGCCGCTTCGGCACGCATGCCAGCCCCTCGGTCAACCTGCTGTGGACCCCGGTGCGCAGCCTGCTGGTGCGTGCCGGCGCCACGCAGGGCTGGCGCACGCCGACCCTGCTGGAACAGCGGCCCGACGTCACCCACGACGGCGGCTTCTCCTACGTGCTGGTGCCGGCCTCGCTGCTGCCCTGCGCCCAGCCCTACCACGGCGGTGGCGCCGCCAACCTGTGCCTGCTCGAGCAGCGCGCCACGCAGAACCCCGCCCTGCGCCCGGAAACCTCGCGCGGCGTCAGCGCCGGCGTGATCTGGGAACCCAGCGAGCATTTCAGCGTGGGGCTGGACGTCTACCGGCTGCGCCGCAAGAACGAGATCGGCACGATCCCGCCCAGCTATGCGCTGCAGCACCCGGAAGCGTTCCCCGGTTTCCTGGCGCGCGACGACCAGGGCCGGCTGACCGGCCTCAACCTGTTTCGCGTCAACCTGGGCCAGACCCGCACCAGCGGCGCGGACCTGGACCTGCGCTGGACGCTGCCGCCGACGCGCTACGGCACCTTCGGCCTGGACCTGATGGCCAACTGGCTGGACGAGCTGAGCTTCCGCGCCACGCCCGAGAGCCCGGCCTACGAACGCGCCGGCTACGCCAACCAGCCGCGCCTCACGGCGATGGCGGCGCTGCGCTGGAGCGCCGGCCCCTGGGCCAGCACGCTGCTGCTGCGCCACACCGGCAGCTACCAGTACCGCCAGTACGAAGGCGACACCCTGGACTGCCCTGCCTACCGCGCCGCCGTGGGCAAGTGCTCCACGCCGGCCTTCACCCTGGTCAATGCCAGCGTCGCCTACACCGGCTGGACCGACTGGCGGCTGGCGCTCGGCATCGCCAACCTGCTGGACCACGAGCCGGAGTACTACACCGAGGCCAGCGGCGGCTACAACCCGCAGTTCGACGACCCGGTGGGGCGCTACTACTGGCTGTCGGCCACATGGCGGTTCTGACCGTCCTGGCGCCCGCCCCGCCGGCGCGGCCCGCCCCGCCGCCGGCCTTCGCGCGGCACCGAGGTAGGGGGGCCGCCGCCGATTGCGTTGGAGTGGGCAGGTGGCGATCGGCCACGCCGTCCGGTGAACCGTGCTGCACGCATGTCCCACACTGCGCAGACCCGAAACCTCGCCCTATGATGGGCGGATGAGTCGCGAGCCTTCCACGCCAGTCGGCGCCGCTTCCCGGGTGCCGTTCGACCGCTTCGTGGACGAGCGCCGCGGCCCGTTGCAGCGCTTTCTGGTCAACCTTGGCGTCGGCAGCGAAGACGCCAAGGACCTGGTGCAGGAGGGGTTCCTGCGCCTGCTGCGCTACCGCGACACCACGCCACCCGACGAATGGACACCCCTGGCCTACCGCATCGTCCTCAACCTGCACCGTGACCGGCAGCGCCAGGCCGCCACCCGCGAAACCCCGCTGTTCGACACCGACGACGACCTGTCCACCCACGCCTCTCCCGAGCCTTCACCCGAACACCTCGCCACCGACCAGCAGCACCTCATGCTCGCCCGCCAAGCCATCCTGGAACTCCCGCCACGCTGCCGCGAGGTGTACCTGCTCAACCGCGTCGACGCGCTGAGCTACCCCGCCATCGCCGCCCGCTGCGGAATCTCCGTGAAGGCCGTGGAAAAGCACATCTCGCGCGCCCTGCGCGAGCTGCGCGGCAAGGTCGATCGTCTGCTCGCCTCGCGAGGCACGCCATGACCCCATCCGTCACCCCTAGCGCTCTGCCGTCCCTCCTCGTGCACCGCGCCGCCGACTGGCAGGCCCGGCTGCAGGCGCCCGACTGCACGGCCGAAGACCGCGAGGCGTTCGAGCGCTGGTGCGCCGCCGACCCCGCCCACATCGACGCCTGGCTGGACCTGGCCACGCTGCACGCCCAGGCCGCCGGCCTGCGCGAGGATCCCGCCATCGCCGACGCCGCGCGCCCCGCCCGCCGCGCCGCCGTGCACGCGCGGCAGCGGCACTGGCGCAACGGCCTGTCGCTGGCCGCCGCCGCCGCGCTGGTGCTGGTGGCCGGCCTGGCCGGCTGGCTGCACGAGCTGCGCAGCCCGGCCATCGCGCACTACGCCACCCCCATCGGCCAGCAGCAGGTGGTGATGCTGGCCGACGGCAGCCGCGTGCTGCTGGACACCGACTCCGCCATCCGCGCCGAGATCGCCGGCGCCCACCGCGTGCTGCACGTGGAGCGCGGCCGCGTGGACATCACCGTCGCCGCCGACACCCGCCCGTTCGAGGTGCACGCCGGCCGCGGCCGCCTGCGCGACATCGGTACGCGCTTCCAGGTGGCGCACGCCGCCGGCCAGGTGCGCGTGGCCGTGCTGGAAGGCGCTGTCGGCGTCCGCCTGGCCGACGCCGGCCCCGGCGAGACACCGCTGTCCCCCGGCCAGCAGCTGGACTACGGCCCCGAGGGCCCGCTGCAAGCCGTCGAGCCCGCCGACCTCGACGCCGCCGACAGCTGGACCCGCGGCGAGCTGGTCTACGCCAACCGCCGCCTGGACGAGGTGCTGGCCGAGCTCAACCGCTATTCCACCGTCAAGCTGCGCCTGGCCGATCCCGCCATCGGCGCCGAGCGCATCAGCGGCGTGTTCCACGCCGGTGACGCCGACGCCGTGCTGGCTGCCCTCGGGGCCGGCTGGGGCCTGATCGCGCAGGAGACCGCCGACGGCGAGATCGTGCTCTCGCGCGGCGCGCACTGATTCATCGGGAGCCGGCCTCCTGTGCGCCCGTGTCCGTCAGGGCGTGCCACCCTGGCGGGTCGGCGAGCGAAGCGGCATCGCCTGCTTGATATCGGCGACAGATTCGACGTGACGCACCGGCACGGCCGCTGGCCTTCGCCGCCATAGCCCGACTATCCGTCCCTGCGCCTCCTGCGCTTCTCCGGTCCGGCGCTGACCGAAGGCGTCGAGGCCCACGTCATCGATGGCGTGACGGTGCGCGCCACCCGCGTCGCCAAGACGGTGGCCGACTGCTCAAGTTCCGCAACGAGATCGGCCTCGACGTCGCCATCGAAGCGCTGCACGAGGCGTGGAATGGCCGGCGCACGACCCGCGACGAGATCTGGCACTACGCGAAGATCGATCGCGTGAACCGCGTGATGCGTCCTTACCTCGATAGCCTGGCGTGAACTCGCGCAACATCGCCGCATCCGTTCGCGCGCGGCTGCTCACTAGGGCACGTGCGGAAAGAATCGACTTCAGTCTGCTTGAGGGACGGCCGGGATCTGCCGGAAAACGCCCCGGATGAGTCGCTGTTTCTGGATGATGGAACGCCCTGACCGCCCCCTGTCGAGGCGTCCGCCACCCCGTCAACGCGTGGTCGGCGTCGCCCTCTGGGGACGCGGGTGTCGAAGGGAAGGCGCGCTTGAGGGCCATGTCCGGATTCATCGCTCTTTTGCGAGATAGGGAAGCCAGCGAGGAGCAGGCACGAGCGGTGCCGCTTTGACCTTTCGATCGATGCGTCGTTCGTCAACGTCTGCCGGACAGGCGGTGATGGCGTCGTGACAATTTTTTGCGCCGGACCTTTGCATGAGCAATGCAAACGCATGCGGTTGCGCTGCTCACGCGGCTTCTACACGGGCAAGGCACTCCGACCCCGTTTCTGTCTTTCTGCTTGCTACACATCTAAGGGGATGATCGCTATGAACACTGCTGTATTGCGTTGGCGTAAGCGGCTGGCCTCGGCTGCCGCTTGGGTCGCAGTGACGATGGCGGTCGCACCGTTGTTGCCGTTGAGCACGGCTTCCGCCGAGCCCGTCGTGGGCGAATCGGTCTATGTTGCAAACAAGATGCAGGGCTACGGCGGGACCGCCTTGGTAGGCATCTTCGCCAACACGCCGCCTGACATCGGCAATCTCGGCACTCCGGAGTATTGGAGCTACTGTGTCGAGCACGACATCCCCGTAGGGACCTTTCGGATTGCGACGCTCGAAGCGCCGCCGTCGTACCTGGGCAGCAACTACTTCACCAGTGCCACGATCCAGGCAAAGGTGCTCTGGGTGTTGGCGCACAGCTATCCCCACCTGAGCCTGTCCGACTTCGGTACCGCTGCCGGTGTTCCGGGGATCTCGGCGAGTGACGCCATCGAGGCGGCTCAGTACGCGATCTGGCGTTACACCGACCTGGACTTCGACGCTGCCTGGAACTGGGAGACGCCGGACTCGGAGACGGCCTACTGGTACCTCGTCAACGGGGCGAACGCCAGCAGCGGCATGACCCTTGCTGAGCTTCAGAGTACGGCCGCGATCGTTGCGCCGGGTGGCACGCAGGTCGCAGGCACCTTGGTCGGCCCGTTCACGGTCAGCACCAACCAGCCGATTGCCAGTGTTTCGGTGACGGGTGGCTACACGCTGACCGATGCCAGCGGCACGGCGATCGACACCTCGGCGGTTACCGACGGGGATGAGATCTACATCGATCTCACCGGGGTCACCGCGGCGGGGTCGGCAACCGTCACGGTCTCTGCTGCGGGATCGAGCGTCTCCGGAAACATCGTCTCCGTTCCGGAGACTGCGGGCGGTGTCGCCACCGCCGACAGCCACGCCCAGACCCTGATGATCGTCGCGCCGAGCACGTTCCGTACCACCGACTCCGCCGCGGTTTCGTGGGTTTCTGGCACCCCGCCGCCGGCATTCTGTCCGGCGGCTGGCGACCCGACGCAGGTCTTCAGCCTCGTCAACGGCGTCGACATTTACGGCTACACGCCGCCAGGCACGTCCGACGCGCTCGTGCCGCTGCTTCCGGCCACGGTATCCGGCAACCTCAACGCACTCATGCTCGATCCGCTGCGCAACCGCCTGCTGATGATTCAGCGGTCGAGCGGTACCGCATCCACTCTGTGGGCCTACGACTCCGCCAACGGCGGCTGGTACGTAGCGTTCGGCCCCTTCGTTTCGCCCGATTTCCCGCGTGGTGGATTCAACGCGAGCGGCACCGGCTACCTGCTGGGTGGCGGGTCGAATCCGGAAGTATGGGAAGTGGAGTCGTCCTCGGCCTTCGGCTACACCGTGACCTCGATCGGTGTGATGAACTACGACCATGCGCCGACCGACTTCAGCTCCGGGGATATCGCATTCGACGGCAGCGACAGAGCCTGGCTGGCGGTCGGCCAGGATCTCTACCACCTCGACCTGAGCGGCAGCTCGCCGTTCCCGGCCGTGCGCCAGACGCGCCCGCTGCTCGGCGGTTCGCCGAGCACGATCGGCTGGGCCGGCATCGCGTTCGCCGAGGACGGCACGCTGATTCTCGCCAACAACGCGCCCTCGCCGAGCGCTTACTACCAATACGATCCGGCGACGGGCGTCATCGTCCATCTGTCCAACACCACGGCGAACGCGTCCCGCGATCTCGCCTCCTGCGCCTTCCCGGCGCGGTCGGATCCCGCACTGTCGGTCGCAAAGACCCTGACCGCCGTGAATGGCGCGCCGTATGTGCCGCCGACCGCCGTGTCGGCCGGCGACACGCTGACCTATACCCTGACGGTCACCAACTCGGGCGGCGCCGTGGCAACCCTGTTCGCCGGCGACGTGGTCGAAACCGTACCGGCCGAGACCACCCACGTGAGTGGCGACAGCTTCACCTGCGCCGCCGCCACAGCCGGATCCTCGTGCGGCAATACCTCGACGTTCAACGTCGCGGCCGGCGCCAGCGCTGACCTGAGCTTCACGGTCCAGGTGGGCGCGACGCCCACCGGCGCCTCGATCACCAATACCGTCGCCATTCCGGGCGAAGTCGACTGCGCGATCGCGCCGAACGATTGCGAGGAAGCGACACCGGTGCTCACGCCGGCGAACGTCACGCTGGCCAAGACCCTGCGTGGGGAGAGTGGCAGCCTGGCCGGCCAGGCCGAAGCGGGCGAGCAGCTGACCTACACGATCACGCTGACCAACAGCGGTGGCACGCCGGCACTGAACTACGGCGTGACGGACACGCTGGACCCGAACGTCACGTTCGTGTCCGCCGACAACGGCGGCGCGGCCGCCGGCGGCGCGGTGACCTGGGGCGGCCTGACCGTGCCGGCGAACGGCACGCTGACCCTGACCGTGGTCGTGCAGGTGGTCGATCCGATCCCGGCCGGCGTGACGCAGATCGGCAACGTCGCCTACGAGACCGGCACCACGCCGCCGCCGTGTCCTCCGGCCGGCGGGCAGTGCGTCGTCGTGCCGACCGCGCCGCAGGTGTCCATCGTCAAGTCGGCCGGCATGCCGGCGCCGACCGGCGTGCCGAACCAGTACGCGCTGACCTACGTGGTCACCGTGCATAACGCGGGCGGCAGCATCGGCGCCTACGATCTGGCCGACACGCTGACGTTCAACGGCGCCGCAGTCACCGCAGTGACGGTGCCGGCCTATACCTCGTCGAGCGGCGAGGTGCAGGACGGCGTGCCCGGCGTGTTCACGCCTCCGGCCGGCGGCTCGATCGTGACCGGCGAGCGCATCGGTGCACAGGGTTCGGAGACCTGGACCTACACCGTGACCTACACGGTGGACGACGCCGACCTCGCGGCGGATTGCATATCGCCGTCCGGCGGCCTGCGCAACCATGCGCTGCTCGGGGGCGCGTCCGCCGGCCCCCCGGCGGCCGACACCTGCACCGGCGCGCCGAGCGTCAGCATCGTCAAGACCGCGGCCGCGCCGGAACCGACCGGCACGCCGAACCAGTTCACGCTGACCTACACGGTCGATGTCGCCAACACCGGCACGCTGCCGGGCACCTACGACCTGGCCGATGCGCTGACGTTCAACGGCGCCACGGTCGACGCGATCAGCGCGCCGGCGTACACCTCGTCGACCGACACGCAGGACGGCACGCTCGGTGCCTTCACCGCGCCCGCCGGCGGCACGATCGTCAGCGGCGAATCGATCTCGGCCGACGGCGCGGAGACCTGGACCTACACGGTCACCTACACCGTGACCGATGCGGCGGCGGCACAGGACTGCGCCGATCCGTCCGGCGGCCTGCGCAACCGGGCCGAGCTCGGCGGCGCACTGAGCGGGCAGTCGACCACCTGTACCGGCGCGCCGGCGGTGAACATCGGCAAGAGCGCCGGCGGTCCGGTGCCGACCGGCAACCCGAACGAGTACCGCCTGACCTATCTGGTCAACGTGCAGAACGACGGCAGCCTGCCGGGCACCTACGATCTCGCCGACACGTTCACCTTCGGTGGCGTCACGGTCGTCTCGGTCGGCGCCGTGCAGCACGGCGGCAGCGATCCGCTGACGACGCCCCTGGGCACGCTGACCGCGACCGGCGGCACGATCGTCACCGGCGAGACGATCGCCGCGGGCGCCAGCGAGAACTACACCTACACGGTGACGTTCACGATCGACGACATGAACGCGGTCGGCACCTGCGCGACCGACGGCGGCTTGAAGAACCAGGCCGAACTCGGCGGCAGCGCCAGCGGCCAGGTCGGCACCTGCAGCGACGTGCCGGACATCGCGGTGACCAAGACGGCAACCGGTCCGGCACCGACCGGCACGGCGAACCAGTACGCGATCACCTACACGGTGGCGATCAGCAACACCGGCGCCGCCGCCGGCAGCTACGACCTGTCGGACGCGTTCGCCTTCGCCGGCGCCACGGTGGACACGGTCAGCGCGGTCACGCACGCCGGCCCCGATCCGCTGGCGACGACCCTGGGCACGCTGACGGTGCCGGGTGGCACGATCGTGACCGATGAGACGATCGCCGCGGCCGGCAGCGAGAGCTACACCTATACGGTGACGTTCACGCTGACCGATCCGGCACTCGCCGACGACTGCTCGAACCCGGCCGGCGGCCTGCGCAACAGCGCCGTGCTCGGCGGCAGCGCCAGCGGCGATGCGGCCACCTGCACTGGCACGCCGGTGGTGACGATCGCCAAGGCGCTGACCGGCGAGAGCGGCAGCACGGCCGGCGTGGCCGAGCCGGGCGAGCAGCTGACCTATACGATCACGCTGACCAACACCGGCACAGCGCCGGCACTGGACCAGCGCGTCGCCGACCGCCTCGATCCGAACGTCACCTTCATCTCCGCGGACAACGGTGGCACCCCGGTCGGCGGCAACGTCGAATGGAACGGCCTCACCGTGCCGGCCGGCGGCAGCCTGACGCTGACCGCGACGGTGCGCGTGACCGATCCGATCCCGGCCGGCGTGACCGCGATCGGCAACGTCGCCTACGACCCGACGATCGGCCCGCCGACCGATTGCAGCGTCACGCCGCTGCCGCCGAACTGCACGACCACGCCGACGCCGCCGGTGGTGGCGATCGTCAAGGCGCTGGCCAGCGAAAGCGGCACGCTGCCGGGCGTGGCCGAACCGGGCGAGCAGCTGACCTACACGATCACGCTGACCAACACCGGCGGCAGCGACGCGACCGGCTACGGCGTCACCGACGCGCTCGATCCGAACACCACGTTCGTTTCGGCCGACAACGGCGGCGTCGCCTCGGGTGGCATGGTCACCTGGAGCGGCCTGACGGTGCCGGCGAATGGTTCGCGGGTGTTGACGGTGATCGTGCAGGTCGCCGATCCGCTGCCGGCCGGCGTCATGCAGGTCGCCAACGTCGCCTACGAGACCGGCACGCCGCCGCCGCCGTGTCCGCCGGCGGGCGGGCAATGCGTGGTGGTGCCGACCGCCGGCGCGGTGACCATCGCCAAGTCGGTGAGCGACGCGAGCGGCGACGGCCTGGCCGCTCCGGGCGAGCAGCTGACCTACGCGATCGTGCTGACCAATACCGGTGGCAGCGACGCGACCGGCTACGGCGTCACCGACCCGCTCGACGCCAACACCGTGTTCGTGTCGGCGGACAACGGCGGCACGTTCGCCGCCGGCGTGGTGAGCTGGAGCGGACTGACGGTGCCGGCGAACGGCACACTGACCCTGACCGTGGTCGTGCGCGTCGTCGATCCGGTGCCGCCGGGTGTGACGCGGATCGGAAACGTCGCCTACGAGACCGGCACCACGCCGCCGGAGTGCGAGGCGACGCCGCAGCCGGCGAACTGCACCTCGATCGAGGTGCCGCCGCCGGCCGGTACGCCGCAACTGCTGATCACCAAGACGGCGAACACGGCGACCCTGCGGCCCGGCGAGGCGGTGGTCTACACGATCACGGTGAGCAACGTCGGCAACGCCGACGCGATCGGCGCGGCCATCAGCGATCCGATCCCGGCCGGCATCGACACGTTCGCCTGGACCTGCGCGGCCTCCGGCGGCGTCACCTGCCCGAACGCCAGCGGCAGCGGCGCGATCGCCGAGACAGTGGCCACGTTCCCGGTCGGCGCGACGCTGGTGTACACGGTCACGGCGATCTTGTCGGCGGATCCGCCGGAGACGGTGGTCAACACCGCCACGGTCACGCCGGGCGGCCTCGCCACCTGCGCGCCGGCCGGAACGCAGCCGCCCTGCCCGGCGACGGTGATCGGCACGGTGAGGCCGGCGCAGACGCCGCCGCCAATGCCGGTGCCGGCCGTGCACACCTGGGCCCAGCTGCTGATCGCCCTCAGCCTGTTCGGCCTGGCCTGGCGCAGCCGGCGCCGGGCCGAGAGGTAGCGCGCAACGGCTGCGCTCGATCTCGCTTCCTGAAAGATCGAGGGGTTTGCACTACCGGGCGTTCTGCCGCGGCTGGCAAAAAACAGCCGCGGCGTCTTCTTCACGTCAAGCGCTTGCAGGCGCGACGTGGCGGCACGTTCCCGAGCTGGAGCGGCTTTGCAAGCCGCTCCGGCTTTCGCTGGTTCGAGTCCTGCGAAGCGTCGATGGCGCCAGTCACCGCAGATGAGATCACCGATGAGCGCGATCTCGGTGGCGGTGCGTCGACCGACTCGCCGCTACGTGATCCCAGTCCACACGGCGACCGATTCGCACCACGCGCCATGCAAGCACCGCGTGCGGCCGATCTTGATCCTGGCATGGCGCGAGACGGGCCATGCCCGATTTCAATGCACGCCTACACCACGCGGCTTCCCCGTCCGCGCCGACAGCCAGGCTGTCTCATCCAGGCACGCGTCCGCCTGCCGCCAACGTGCCGAAGCACTGCGCCAGCGCCCGCGGCGCCAGGTGGCAATGCCCTACACCGGAGACTCGCTCGATAACCGGGGAACAGCTGGCGACGATGAAGGCTGGCGGCTCCGGACATCCACACCTATGCAGGCCGACGCGATGTTCGAGCGGACATAGTCGCCCGCAACGTGGGCGTCTGACGCAGGAAGCTGCAGGGTATAGCGCGCCTGTATTGACGGGCACACTCTTTGGCCAAGCTGACCAGAAGCTCGAGTACAAATCGGTCGCGCAAGAGAGGGAATCTGATCGTTCCAACGCCGAACTGAAACGATAGCAGGTCTAAATTCCAGTCCGCCGCTTCGCGGTGAACGAAGGCCAGGGAGATATCATGCAAGCAAAAATAGTCGCGCTCATCACTCTGTGTTTTTTCTTTGGCCTGCCTGATGTGCAGGCAGCGCCACTGTCTCTTTTCACGCATATCACGCACTCGGGATCGAACAACTCGCCTCCTCCGCCGGATTCCCTTGCGGTGTACGACTCGACGCTCGATGTCGTCGGCCTGGCGGGCATGCCGAGCGAAGTGCTGGTACAGATTCCGCGCGAACTTGGTGATGTCGTAGCCACCTTGACGCTTGAACGCATGATCCGCCGCGAGGGCTTCGCCGAGCGCGACGCCTGGGCCTGCAGCCAGGGCGACGTTGCCGCTTGTGAGCTGATTCCCTACCCGGGGCTGCCAGCGAACAAGTTCTCGTACACCTGGATCGGAAAGGGCAACGACTACTTCTTGCGCCTGACGGTGCATCTCGGCCATGCGGTCGGCGTCATCTGGGGACCCAACGGACGCTTTGAGATCCAGTGGAACCAGATGAAGGAGCTCCGCATGGCGTACTTCCGCAGCGACGAGGGATTCGAGAGACGCGGAGATTCTCGCCCCCAGCAGGACCTGGCTCGCCCCGTTCCGGCGCTCAGCGCCGCGGAGGCTCAGGACGCTACATTGATGCGCATCGAGCCCCAGCAGCCGGCTGGCGCTGGCGTTGAAGACCTGGACATGCTTTTCCTGTTCAACGAGGAAGCGCGTCGGCGCGCCGGTGGAAATCCGGCCGACTGTCGGGATACCGCGGGCATCGTGGCCGCAATCCACCAGCGCATAGAGGATACGAATGATGCGTTCGCCAACAGTGGGATTCCCGCGCGGGTCGGGGTGGCGACGGTGACGCGGCTGAACGGGTATACGCTGATTCCTTACAACGGCGATGGTCGAAACCCCCTCCTGAATCTTGACAACATTACTTCCAGTCTCAACATAAGGGCATATCGAAACGCAGTCGGTGCGGATGTCGTTTCCGCCCTATTCGACACGCAGACGAACCTCGGTCCTTGCGGCATTGCCAATGTTCAGCGGCACGGCTGTACCTATCCGGACGCCACGTCCGGTTGCGACATTGGCGCCCAGTTCTCCGAATGGGCGACCTACCTGGATACCGTCGAATGCACAGCGGTCCAGATCGCTACGCACGAGCTTGGGCATGTGCTGGGCGCCGAACACCACTTCAGCGATGTGATTCCGCGGGATGTGGCCTCGTATCCATACTCCTTTGGTTATGGCTTCTCGTCGACAACGAATGGCTTCGAGACCATCATGGCGCAAAGGTTCTACTCCGATCCCACTCACTATCCGATTCGGCTGCTTCAGTTCTCGAATCCGAACATCAACTACAACGGCGTTCCCACCGGTAACGCAGCCACTGCCGATAACGCGCGTACGCTGCGCAACCTGATACCGGGAACCGCTGCATTCCGTACACGGCCCGAGCGCATCTTTGCAAGCGGCTTCGATGAGCCGTCGGTTTGTCCGGGAATCACCTACTAGGCGACGCGCAATGATGGCTCCCTCGATCAAAGTGTGTGCTCGCCTCGGGGCTTTCCTTGCCTGCGTGGCCTCGGTCTCGGCGATCGCCGGGGCACGTCCCAAGGTCGATCTTTCCGTCAGCGTCACGACATCACCTGTGCCGTTCGAGCCGGGCGGCATCGTCACCGTCACGATGACCGTGCACAATGCCGGGCCGGACGCTGCGGGAGCGACGCTCCCCAACGAACGATCGGTCATCGTGCGCGAAAAGCCGTACGGCATCGTGGAGCGTCCCCCGCCCTTTGTGCTCTTCGAGCCGGCCACGGGGTGTTCGGCGTACGCTCAAGAGAGCGAACCGATTCCTGGCCTTCCTGGAGGGGGACTTACGTATTTGTTCTCGTACTACTTCGACACGGTGGGTCCTGGAGAGTCCAGAACGTGCGTCTATCGGGTCAGGTTCTTGCCATCGACCCAGGAAGACTTCGCCACCAACTGGCGTATCTCCAGCGCCAACGACGATGACACCAACCCGAACAACAATCAGTTCGACTACACGTTCATCGCAGCGGAGCCGCCAGCGCCTGTTGCGGTTCCCGCGCTGTCATTGACCGGCTGGCTCCTGCTTGGCTTGGGCCTGCTGCTGACGCCCGTCCTTGTCCGAACTTACCGGGCGTGACGGAAGGCCCCCGCGTTTGCGAGGACGATCTGCAATCAGCTTGCCCAAGCAGCACCGACTATAGGCGGACGTGTAGCGATGGCTTCGTCAATCTCAGTATGCGCTCGCCTGGGCGCTGCCCTTACCTGCGTGGCCTCGGTCTCGGCGATAGCTGGGGCACGTCCCCAGGTCGATCTTTCCGTCAGCGTCACGACGTCTCCCGAGCCATTCGTGCCGGGAGGCATCGTCACCGTCACGATGACCGTGCACAACGCAGGGCCGGACACCGCCGGAGCGACGCTGCCCAATCAACGGTCAATCATTATTCTCGAGAAGGCGTACGACATCGTGGATCGTCCTCCGCCCTTTGTGCTTCTCGAGCCGGCCACAGGATGCTCAGCGTATGCGCATGTATCCGAGCCTATTCCGGGTGTCCCCGGGGGCGGTATTGCCTTTTTGTTCTCGTACTATTTCGACGCCATCGGTCCGGGTGAATCCAGGACGTGCATCTATCGGGTCCGGTTCTTACCATCGACACAGGAAGACTTCGCCACAGACTGGCTGACCACCAGTCCCAACGACGATGACATCAACCCGAGCAACAATCGCTTCGACTACACGTTCGTCGCAGCGGAGCCGCCAGCGCCGGTTGCGGTTCCGGCGCTGTCTCCGGCCAGTTGGTTCCTGCTTGGATTCGGCCTTCTGCTAACGCCCGTCTTTCTCCGAACTTACCGGGCGTGACGGAAGGCCCCCGCGTTTACGAGGACGATCTGCAGTCGGCTGGCCCAAGAGCTCCTACTACGCAGACGCCGACCACCACAATGTACGTTCGCCTGGTGGCTGTCCTTGCCTGCATGGCTTCGGTCCCGGCGGTCGCTGGCGCGCGCCCCCAGGTTGATCTTTCGGTTAGCGTCACGACATCTCCCGAGCCGTTCGTTCCGGGCGGCATCGTCACCGTCACGATGACCGTGCACAACGCCGGGCCGGAAACCGCTGGAGCGATGCTGCCCAATCAACAGTCAATCGTTATCCTCGAAAAGCCGTACGACCTCGTGGATCGTCCTGCACCTTTTGTGCTCTTCGAGCCGGCCACCGGATGCACCGCGTATGCGCATGTAACCGAGCCTATTCCCGGCGTTCCCGGCGGTGGAATCGCATTTTTGTTCACGTACTATTTCGATGCCATCGGTCCCGGGGAATCGCGGACGTGCGTCTATCGGCTCCGGATCCTGCCGTCGACACAAGCGGACTTCGCCACCTACTGGGAGACCATCAACCCCAACGAGGATGACATCAACCCGAGCAACAATCGCTTCGACTACACGTTCATCGCAGCGGAGCCGCCAGCGCCGGTTGCGGTTCCGGCGCTGTCTCCGACCGGTTGGTTCCTCCTCGGAATCGGTCTGCTGCTGACGCCCGTCCTTGTCCGAACTTACAGGGCATGACGGGAGGCCCGTACGTGTACGAGGACGGTCTGCAGTGTGGAATGTCCCTGGAGACTCCTGATTCAGCCGCGCCCCGGCGATCACAGTCCGCATGGCGACCGATTTGCACGCCACGCCATGCAAGTACCGCGCGCCGCCGATCTTGATCCTGGCATGGCGCGAGACGGGCCATTCCGCAATTTCAATGCGCGCCCTCACCCCGCGGCTGCCCCGTCCGCGCCGACAACCAGGTCGCCTCGTCCAGGCACGCATCCACCCGTGCCGCCAGCGTTCCGAGGCACTACGCCGGCGCCCGCGGCGCGAGCGCCTGCATGGCGTCCGGCCCGTCGCCCGCCGCGCGCGGACGGGTCAGCGTTTCCAGCAGCCACAACTCGTCACGCAGCTGGCCCAGCCTCACGTAGGCATCCTCGGAGAACACGATGGCGCCATGAACGCCACCTGCGGGAACAACACAGTTGACACGCACTCGTGCGCGACGCCCGTGAACGCCGAACGGGCCGTCCCCCTCGCCACGTGGAAAAACGAAGGAGAGGACAAGCGCCCTACTCCCAACACAAAGGGCCGGATCAACCGGCCCTCTTCTTCGCGGGAATCAGCGTTCGACGTTGAACTGCCGCAGCGTCACTTCGATGCTCACCAGCTGGCCGTTGACGAAGTAGAAGATCGTCGTCCTGATCCACGTCGTGCCACCACCGCCGGTGTACGTCTCGCTTTGCGAAACCGAACCGGTTCCGCCCACGGGTGCCGGCGGCACCGTGCCGCCCGTGGGCGCATCGTCCAGAACCCGCAGCTGCAGATCGATGAGGGCACGAACGCCCAGGCTTGCACCCAGGTCACGCGTGTCCGTCACCATCAAGGTGCCGTCGAGCCCATACGCGTAGGTCACGATCGTGTTGTGGTGACGCTCCGTCCGGATGCACCAGCCCGCGCACTGCACACCGTTGTGCACGCCCCACAGCGAGATATCGCCATCGTTGAACGGGTACGTCCCAGGCTTGTCCGTGGTGATGACCGCGGCCGACGCCGGTCCAGCCAGCGCCACTCCGAGTACGTATGCAAAACCTGCCTTGATTGCCTTCATTCCCTATTCCTCCATGAATGCCAACCCCCTTTAGCTGGCATGCCCTTATGCCCCGGCTTATGTGCCGTGTCAATAACGGCCGCCATTCAATGGGTTTGATTGAGATGTGCCTCGGTATCGCCGGGCCACCCATGGATGGAGCGGCCCTGGCAGCCGCGCGAAGCCGGGCGTTTCGCATGCACGAGCGAATGCCGGGTTTCAGGGCGCTATCAATGGCTCATTACCGCGAAACAGCATCGCGCCCCGGTAATCCAATGCCGATTGGTGGCCCCGGATGGCACACGCCGCGTAAACACCGCACGCGCTGCCGGCCTTCACCGTGGCACGGCGCGCGACGGATCGTTCCGATTCAACGCCTGTCCGCGCTGCGTGGCTGGCCCGTCCGCGCCGACAGCCAGGTCGCCTCGTCCAGGCATACGTCCATCCGTGCCGCCAGCGTGCCGAAGCACTGCGCCAACACCCGCGGCGCGAGCGCCAGCGTGGCGTCCGGCCCGTCGTCCGCCGCCGCGCGCGGACGGGTCAGCGTTTCCAGCAGCCGCAGCTCGTCGCGCAGCTGACCCAGCCTCACGTAGGCATCCTCGGAAAGCCGGTAGTGGCCCGCCACCACGGGCGTCGTCGTCCTATTCATGACCCTAGCTCCTCAAGCGGGCAGCGCCGGCCGCACACGCCGGCGTGCACATGGCACCTGCTCGAAGCCCGTCGCGCGCGCAGCCGGCGGCACGGGAGGGACGCGAAAAGCGCAGTGCCCGTGCCGGCACCTGCGCACTTCGAGCGCCGCATGCGCGCCAGAAGGCGCGCGCAGCACGACCTTGAACGGGGTTTCAGTCCCTGCGGCGGTTCAACCAGAAAGCGAACACGCCCGCCGTGAGGAACATCATCAGGCTGTACAGCGCGGCCGGGATCGACATCGTGGCATTGCCCAGCACGTTGAGCGCGATGTAGATCGCCAGCGTGCCGTTGTGGATGCCGATCTCCATCGCGATCGCCGTGGCCTGCCGGCGCGGCAGCTTCAAGGCCAGCGGCGCCAGGTAGCCACCGCCCATGCTGACCATGTTGAACAGCAGGCAGGCCACGCCGACCGCGGCAAAGAACGACAGCAGCGTCTGCCACTCGCCGGCCACGGCAGCCACGATCAGCAGCGCCAGCACCAGCACCGACAGCAGCCGGATGGGTTTCTCCATGCGCTCGGCAAAGGCCGGTGCACGCGAGCGGACCAGCATGCCGATCGCGACCGGCAACAGGATGATGACCGCGACCTCGACGATCTTCTGCACCGGCGGCGGCACGTACTGGCCGGCGCCGAGGAAGTACTCCAGGGAGAGGTTGAGAATGATCGGCAGCGTCAGCAGGCACAGCACGCTGTTGACCGCCGTCAGCGTGATGTTCAGCGCCACGTCGCCGCGCGCCAGGTGGCTGTAGATGTTCGCCGTGGCGCCGCCCGGCGACGCCGCCAGCAGCATCAGCCCCACCGCCAGTTCCGGCGGCAGCTTGAACAGCAGCGCCAGCGCGAAGGCCGCCCACGGCAGCACGCCGATCTGCAGGACCAGGCCGATCAGCACCGCCCGTGGATAGCGCGCAACGCGCTTGAAATCGTCGATCGTCAGGCCCAGCCCCAACCCCAGCATGATCACGCCCAGGGCCAGCGGCAGCAGCAGGTTCGTCAACAGCGAAGCATTCATCCAGCCCCTCCCCCAAGGATGTGATGCGCGAGCGTACCAGCTCCGCCGGCGCAGACGCCGACCCGGCCTGCATCGCCCCTCCAGAGGCGACGCATCGACGCCTGCACCTTCGCGGCACGGCCCTGCCCCAGGTCTGCCGCGAGCGCAGCCCGATGGCGCGCGCGGGAGCGAGAAATGCCCCGTGTACGCGCGGGAATGCGTGCATTACGAGCACCGCACCCGCGTTGGATGGTGCGTGCAACGTGACGGTGAACCGGCGCCTACACATGCGTCCGCCTCTTGGCCCGGCGCGGGCACCCCTCCACCGCGCGGAACACCGTCAGCAGCCGCTGGTAGGCGCAATCCGCATAACCCGCTTCCGACCACACCTCGTTGCGGTACGCCAGCACCGCGTCCAGCCATTCGCCGAGTTCACCCACCAGCGCACGCCGGTCGAACCGTTCCAGCAGCTCCGTGCGCGACGCCAGGAACGTCTGCATCATCCGTCGCCGCAGCACCGCGATGTCGCCCTCGCCCACGTGGCGCGCCTCGTGCTCCTCCAGCAGCGCTGGTGTCATGGTGGCGATGAAATCGTCCAGCGACAGCGGCACCAGCCGTACCACCATGTCCTCGCTCATCGCCCACCGCCCGGCCGGCGCAGCACGGCGGAACCATCGATGCCCTGCATGCACTCCCGTACGGCAGCCCGCCGCCCATCGGGCGCGTTCGCGGCGCCCCTGTGCCGCCGGCAGCGAATGACCACCGGCCATGTGCCGATCGCGCACGGCGCCTTGCGCAGCGGCAATGCCGGCCGCGGTGCCGGCATTGCCGGCGGAGGACTCAAGCGAACGTTGGCTTTCATGGCGATCACCTCTCCTTGGATGCCTGAAGGAATCCACCGCAATCGCGTGCATCCGCAATCCGGCGGAACGCACGGCCCACCGGCGCGCATTGGCGCCGGGGATGCCGGGAGGCTAGAACCGCAAGTAGACGGCGGGCGTATTTCCCCTTGCGAGGTGTTGTATTAGCCGCCCTCCCGGCGCACGAACGCCGAGAGTGACCGCGCGAGGCGCGGGCACAAAAAACCCACCGGACTTTCGGAGGTGGGTACCGCTACTTGAGGAGGTTCTAGGCTCCGTGGTCGAGTCTGAGCGGGGGTGGCGAGGGTGTCAAGGTACGCGCGGATGAGAGAGGCGATTTCTTACGTGTTGGCGCTCTTGATTCAGATGACGCTGCTCGAGAGTGCCTAAACGATCGCTTTGAATTTCAGCACGGCTCCATTTCGGAGCTGCATTTTTGTCGCAGATACTTACATCCGTGCTGGCTGGACTGACGACAGTTTTCGTTCGGACTTCTTCGTCGCAACGAGAGCCTGTTGTCCAGCTTGCGAACACGGCCAAAGCTGACTAGAAGACCAACGGAGCGTGTTCGGCAGGTCGACGATGTGTTGGATGTTGCCGAGCAGAACGATGCCTGACGTCCGACGGTCGCTGCTCAGCCCAACTAATCGAGGAGCGGCAAAGGCGGACATCAGGTGATCGTGACGAGGGTTGAGAGTCCGTGTAGAGGGTTGGACTCCCTTCGCAGGCATCACCTCACTGCGAAGATGTCTACCGAGGTCGACTACCGCAGAACATTCGGCACCCCAACAGTCACCATCTATATCGTCGCAAATATTACGTATCGCGTTGTTTTACATTGAATTTATCAATTAGTTCGATAGAACAATACTGATGCGTATGACCGAAAAGACTACGGAAATGCCAGGAACAGAAATTTTCTTCCGAAAAACCTTGCTACCAATAGAACACTGCGTTACCATTTTCCCTAGCTCGACTAAAGGAGGCTCGGCATGACCAGCGACAACAGCAACGAAGGAACCAACGGCAACGCTACAAAGCGCAGCCGTTCGGGCACTTCGTCGCCTTACTTCGACCTGGACACGTCGATCAAGGTCGCGGAAACCATTCATGGCACAGGTGGCGGCAGTTGCTCATCGGACCAGTTGGCGCACTGGCTCAAGTACAAGTCGACTCGGAGCGGCACGTACCTGACGCGCATTGCGGCTGCCCGCCAGTTCGGACTCATCGAGTCGGCGGGCGACCGTCATTCGGTGACAGAGCGCGGCATGAGCATCGTTGCACCGGTAATGGATACCGATGCGACGCAAGCGAAGATTGACGCCTTCATGGACATCGAACTCTTCTCCAAGGTGTACCTGCGGTTCCGGGGATCTACCCTGCCGACCGATGGCGGCCTGAAGAATTTGTTCGGCTCGCCCGAGTACGCGATTCTGCCAGACCGCATCGACGCAGCCATTCGAGTGCTGACCAACTCTGCGGATCAGGCGGGCTTCTTGGTGACCTCTGGCGATCAGCGACGGCTTATCATGCCGAGCGTAGGAACGGCGCAGAAGTCGCAAGCCGGAGGCGAAGAGAAGCAGGCCCCCGCCCCTCCATCCGAGAGGCCGAAGGCATCGCCCATCCCCAATGTTGAGCACACGAGCGGCGTGCACTCCGCCATTGTTGGACTTTTGCGCGAACTTCCGCCGCCGGGCACGCCGTGGCCCAGCACGAAGAAGCAGCGTTTCTTGATGGCGTTCCAGTCCACCATCGACTTCATCTACCCGGAGGACGAGTCGTGAGGAGATAGCATACCTACGCACGCCGCTAACCGTGTTGAGCGTCCGGGCATTCCGCGCGCGTAGGTCAGAAACAGAAGCGCCCCAAGGTGGCTAGACCAAGGGGCGCGTGGACTGCGAATCGCTCTAGCTATGTTGCAACCCGAAAGTGACCGGCTTGGCCGGCCCGTTCAGGCGCGTCGAACATTGTAGCTCATTACGGTCAGATCAGCATCTCCGTAGTGATGGGGAGGCCGCTTACGGGCCGGACAGGTCGAGTCATCGAACTAAACCAAGAGGTGTATTCCGATGTACTTTTACCTGTTCAAGAGCACTGTCAACAATCAGTGGTACTTCAACATCCGTGCTGCGAATCATGAACGGATCGCATCGTCGGAGGGTTACCACAACAAGCAGGACGCGTTTAACACGATCAACGTGATCCGCCGTGGTGCAACCAACGCTGGCATCTACGACGCTTCCGTAGAGAAGTGGGCCGCGTGACCTGAAGTACGACGCATGGGGGTTCGCCCCCATGCGTTTTCTGTTTTCCGTCTAAGCCCCATTTACGCTCCAAACGTAAGGCCTCTCGGACGTAGATTGCATAGTCGGGAGCCCCGAAGTTGCGTTCGCTCTAGACATGCGGCATAGGGCATAGGGCACCACATACGCTCATTCGGCACTGGAGTCTAAGTTGATCGACTACTATGGCTCTAAAGTATCGACTCATCGACCTTCGATCGTAAGAACCCCCAGCAACCGCCGCCCCTGGCTGTAAACCTGCACCTCGCGACCACTCGCCCCAACCGACCGCGCATAGACAAACATCAGTTCGCCGGCCTTGGTACTACCGCCCGGCAGCAGCAGCGACGGCGTGAAGCCGAGCAGCACCGAATCATTGTCGGTCGCCTCGGGCGGGAAGCCGGCCGCCACGAAGAAGCGGTCGATGTCGGCAGCGGCGTCGAACAGCGCCTTGGGCAGCACCAGCGGCTGGTCGCGGTAGTGGACCTCGTAGTAGGCGAACCGCCCGCGTGCGAAATCACGGTCCTGCACGTAGTAGATCTTCCACGGATGGACGCGGTTCTCGAACAGCAGTTGCTTCTTGCCGGACGAGAACACACCCGCGAAGACGGAGCCGGTGGCGAGCAGCACGATGCTACCGATCAGCGCGAGCCACCAACGGGACCGGACAGCGGCGGAAGCGGACATGGCGAGGGAGGCCGCAGGGGAATGGTCCATTCTAGGCGGATGCCGATCGGTTGCACGGGCGGTCTGCCAAGTAGCACCGGGGAGCGCCACGGCGTGCGCTCGCCGGCGCGACACACCGGGCTTTACGGCCGCTTCACACCCTCGTTCCGGCCGTGCGCGGTCTGCATGTCGAAATCGCGCTGCCGTGCCTTGTAGTCCTCCATCAGCGCCTCAGCACGCGCGTTGACGCGCGCTTCCAGCGTCGCGCAATCCGGCGCGCGGTCGATCGCGCTCACCTCGCGCTCGATCGTCTCGGCGGCCTCGACGGCGATCGCTTCGTGTTGTTGCTCGTGGCGGTCGAGCGCATCGACGTAGGCGTTCCAGCGGGCCTCGAGGTCCGCGGCGGCTCCGGGCGGTGCCTGCCAGCGCGGCAGGTGGATCGTGGTGCGCAGCGTGACCTTGAACGAGGCCAGCCGGCAGGCGTCACGCGTCTCCCGGTACATGTAGCGCCATTCCAGCCGCCAGCGCGTGTAGGCATCGTAGCGGCCGCCGTCGTCGCCGCGCGGCCGCAGCTGCTCGATCTGGTCGCGCAGTTCGCGGGCGGTGCTGCCGGTGACGTCGTAGTAGGTGGTCTCGCGCGTGTGCCGCACGTCGGCGAGCGACGGCGTGCCGGCCATGCCGAGCGACACGGCCAGCAGGCCCCGGCACGCGATGCGGGCGGCATGCGCGACCGCGGGTCTCCCGCGCTGGCCGCTGCGGACGTTCACGACGCGCGCCCGAACGCGTCGGCCATGCGCGCCTGCTCGCGGGCGGGAATCGCGAGCGAATCGGCGATCACGCGCCATTGCGCCACCACCTGCCGCTGGCGCGCGATGATCGCCTCGGCGTCGGCGGCGGCCACGCGGAAATACGGCGCCACCGATCGCGCGAGGTCCAGGTCCAGCGCATTGTCGGCTTCGCTGATGTTGAGCGTGAGGCCGTGCGCATCGGGGAGCGGATTCATGTCGAACGCGGGCGCCAGCGTCCAGCCACGGCCGGGCTCCAGCAGAAAGCCGTGGTTGCGCAGGTGGTCGTCGGCGTTGGACACCAGCACGTTGAACACGATGCGGGACCACAGCTCGCGCAGGTCCGCATCCGGGTGGGCGCCGTCGGTCATCAGCACCTGCGCGATCTCCAGGTAGCTGGCGCCGCTGCTGGCGTCGTCGCCGTCCTGATGGCCGGTGAGGTTCATCGCGGAAGCAAAATGCAGGCGCCGGCCGGCCGGCGTGCGGTCGAAGCGGCGAACCAGGAAGGTGTGGTGCGCACTGCCGAAGCGCCGCGCCAGCGCGTCGGGCACGCGCAGCCCGCAGGCGCGGGCCAGCGTCTGCACGACCATTTCCCAGGCACCGACGTCGTGCGCGTCGCGGATGCTCGGAAACTTGGCGATCCACGGGCGGCCCTCGGGATCGGCCACGCTGGCCTTGGGCCGCGCGCCGCCGAGCGAACCGCCCGGGGCGATCAGCAGGCGCAGCCAGTCGTCGGCCTGGGCGGCGGTGTTGTCCTCGTCGCGTTCCAGCGCCAGGCTGGCCGCCTCCAGCGCGCGCAACTGCACGAACGGCGGCGCGGCGGCATCGTGCCGGTCGTCGAGGAAGGCGCCCTGGTCGTCGCGGCGCAGGCGCAACGCGCCGACGCGATAGGCGTCGTGCACGCCCAGCAGGTAGTCGGACTCGAACAGGCGCGCTTTCGGGTCGGCGCGGCCGGCGCGCTGGTCGCGTTCCAGGCGGCGGCGCATCAGCAGCCGGCCCCAGCGGTCGGGGCTGGCGTCGGCGAACACGCCGAAGGTTTCCTGCCCTTGCGGCGGGTACTGGCGACCGGGATAGGCGCCCAGGCGCGGGTCGAGCTTCACGCCGGCCAGGTCCGGCCGCGCCAGCGCGGCGGGGTCGAACGCGAACTCGAACAGCTCGCGGGCGGCACTGCGCCGGGCCTCCAACCGCCCCAGCCGCAGCGGCGCAGCCAGGCCGTCCCAATCGGCGTAGACGGCGATGAAGGGCTCGCTCATGCGCGCGGCGTGCGCTTAGGTCGCGGCGTGGCGATCAGGGCCGCCAGCGCGTCGGCGCTGGCGAAATCGCCATCGGCGATCCAGTCCGGCTCGGCCACATGGGATGTCGCCGCGGGTGGTACCGGTGCGCCCGCAGGCCGCCGGCGCGGCCGCGCACCGGCCTCGGGTGCAGCGGTGCGCGCGGGCGGCAGGCGGGCGTCCTGCAACTGGCGCCCCTGCGTATCGGCCGCGGCCAGCAGCGCGAGATCGGCTTCGATGCCGAGCACCTGCATGACGGCCAGGTAGGCGCCGATCGTCACGCCGGCATTGCCGCGCTCGAGGTTGCGCAGCGTGGCTGGGGTCATCCCGGCGCGCTCGGCCACCTGCCGGGCGGTCAGCCGGCGCCGCAGGCGCGCCAGGCGCAACCGTTCCGCGAACGCCTGCAGCCGGCGTTCGGTAGCGGGCAGCAATGGGGCAGTCTTCTTGGCCATAGTGTCGTTATTCTATCTCTATCTTCAATAAAAGGAAATAATAACGACACTATCGAGTATCGCCTGGACGGCCGCCGAACCCTGCCGCAGCGCACCGAGGCTGGATCGCCCGCCCTGCCGGCCTGGGAACGCGCCCCACCACCCGCTCCGTTGACCTGCATCAAGGCACCGCCGGCGCCGTAGCGCGAGGCTGGCCGCATGCCGCCGCTCCGCGCACGCACCGCGCCGTGCGGAGCGGCGAGCCGACGCCTCCCACTACGCCCAGGAGCTACCCATGCCCAAGATGATGAAAGCCGCCGTCGTGCGCGCGTTCGGCCAGCCGCTGTCGATCGAGGACGTGCCGGTCCCGACACCGGGTGCCGGCGAGATCCTCGTGAAGATCGCCGCCTGCGGCGTCTGCCATACCGACCTGCACGCGGCCGAGGGCGACTGGCCGGTGAAGCCGGCACCGCCGTTCATCCCGGGCCACGAGGGCGTGGGCCATGTCGTGGCGGTGGGCGCCGGTGTCCGCCACGTGCGCGAGGGCGATCGCGTCGGCATCCCGTGGCTGTACTCGGCCTGCGGCACCTGCCCGCACTGCCTCGGCGGCTGGGAGACGCTGTGCGAGAGCCAGCGCAACACCGGCTATTCGGTCAACGGCGGCTTCGCCGAGTACGCGCTGGCGGATGCGGCCTACGTCGGCCACCTGCCGGATGGGCTGGACTTCGTCGCGGCGGCACCGGTGCTGTGCGCGGGCGTCACGGTCTACAAGGGCCTCAAGGTCACCGACACGAAGCCCGGCCAGTGGGTGGTGGTCTCCGGCGTCGGCGGCCTGGGCCACATGGCGGTGCAGTACGCACGCGCGATGGGCCTGCAGGTGGCGGCGGTGGACGTGGACGATGCCAAGCTGGCGCTGGCGCGCACGCTGGGCGCGACGGTGACGGTCAACGCGCGGACGACCGATCCGGCGGCGTACCTGAAGCAGACGATCGGCGGCGCGCACGGCGCGCTGGTGACGGCGGTGTCGCCCAAGGCCTTCGAGCAGGCGCTGGGCATGGTCCGCCGCGGCGGCACGGTGTCGCTCAATGGCCTGCCGCCGGGCGACTTCCCGCTGTCGATCTTCGACATGGTGCTCAACGGCATCACCGTGCGCGGCTCGATCGTCGGCACGCGGCTGGACCTGGAGGAATCGCTCGCGTTCGCGGCGCGCGGCGCGGTCAAGGCCACGGTGGCGACTGACCGTCTCGATAACATCAACGATGTGTTCGACCGCATGCGCCAGGGGTGCATCGAAGGCCGCGTGGTGCTGGACCTGGCGGCCTGACGCCGATGGCCGATCGCGCCCCGGAAGGCGCGATCGGCCGGTCCGTCACTCGGCCGGTGCGGCGGGCGGGGTGTCGCCCTCGGCGGTATCCGCCGCGGCCTCGGCTTCGGCGTCCTCGTCGAGCGGATCGAGCGCGACCACGCCGATCAGGTTCTCGTTCTCCGGCAGCCGGATCAGCGTGACGCCCTGCGTATTGCGGCCCACGCGCGCGATCTCGGCGGCGCGCGTGCGCACCAGGGTGCCGAGGTTGGAGATCAGCATCAGCTCGCTGGTGTCGTCGAGCTGGGCGGCACCGACGAGGGAGCCGTTGCGCTCGGAGCACTGGATCGCGATGACGCCCTGCGTGCCGCGGCCCTTCTTCGGGTACTCGGCCAGCTCGGTGCGCTTGCCGTAGCCGCGCTCGGTGGCGGTCAGGATGTCGCCGTCGCCGTCGGCCACGATCAGGCTGACCACGCGCTCGCCCTCGGCCAGGCGCATGCCGCGCACGCCGCCGGCGGTACGGCCCATCGAGCGGACCGAGCCTTCGTCGAAGCGCACGGCCTTGCCGTTGGAGGCGAACAGCAGGATGTCGCGCTCGCCGTCGGTGATCTGCACGTCGACCAGGGCATCGCCCTCGTCCAGGCCGATCGCGATCTTGCCGCGCTGCAGCTGGTAGGCGAACTCGGTCAGCGGCGTCTTCTTCACGGTGCCGTTGGCGGTGGCGAAGAACACGTAGCGGTTCTCGTCGTACTCGCGCACGGCCTGGATCGCCTGCACCTTCTCGTCGGGGCCCAGCGGCAGCAGGTTGACGATCGGCTTGCCGCGCGCGTTGGGGCCGGCGTCGGGCATCTGGTAGACCTTCAGCCAGTAGACGCGGCCGGTGCTGGTGAAGGCCAGCAGCGTGTCGTGCGTGTTGGCGATCCACAGCCGCTCGACGAAATCCTCGTCCTTGAGCGCGGAAGCCGAGCGCCCCTTGCCGCCGCGCCGCTGCGCGCGGTAGGTACTGACCGGCTGGCGCTTGGCGTAGCCGGCGTGCGAGAGCGTGACGACCACGTCCTCCGGCTCGATCAGGTCGAGGATGTCGATGTCGTCCTGGCTGGCCTGGATCACGGTGCGGCGGGCATCGCCGTACTGGTCGCGGATCGCGATCAGTTCCTCGCGGATCACCGCCAGCAGGCGCGCGGGGTCTTCCAGGATCTCGATCAGGCCGGCGATCGTGCGCAGCAGGTCCTTGTACTCGTCGGTGAGCTTTTCCTGCTCCAGGCCAGTCAGGCGGGCCAGGCGCATCTCCAGGATCTGCTGGGCCTGAATCTCCGAGAGCTGGTAGCCGCGCTCGGACAGGCCCACGCCGGGCGCGAGGTTCTCCGGCTTGGAGGCGTCGGCGCCGGCGGCGTCGAGCAGCGCGCGCACCAGGCCCGGCTCCCAGCGGCGGGCCAGCATGCGCTCCTTGGCCTCGTCGCTGGACGGCGAGGTCTTGATCAGCTCGATCATCTCGTCGATGTTGGCCAGCGCGACGGTCAGGCCTTCCAGGATGTGGGCCCGGTCGCGCGCCTTGCGCAGCTCGAAGATCGTGCGGCGGGTGACCACCTCGCGGCGGTGGCGGATGAAGGCGTCCAGGATCTCGCGCAGGCCCAGCGTGCGCGGCTGGCCGTCCACCAGGGCCACCATGTTGATGCCGAAGGTGACCTGCAGCTGGGTCTGCTGGTAGAGGTTGTTGAGCAGGACATCGGCCATCGTGTCCTTGCGCACCTCGATGACGATGCGCATGCCGTCCTTGTCGGACTCGTCGCGCAGGCCGTCCGAGGCGATGCCCTCGATCTTCTTTTCCTTGTGCAGCTCGGCGATCGCCTCGATCAGGCGGCGCTTGTTCACCTGGTACGGCAGCTCGGTGACGATGATCGTCTCGCGGCCGTTGTCGTCGGTCTCGATCTCGGCGTAGGCGCGCACCAGGATGCGGCCGCGGCCGGTGCGGTAGGCCTCCACGATGCCGGCCGAGCCGTTGATGATGCCGGCGGTCGGGAAGTCCGGGCCGGGCACCAGGCGCAGCAGGTCCTCGAAGCCGAGGTCCGGGTCGTCGATGACCGCGATGCAGGCGGTGACGATCTCGCCGAGGTTGTGCGGCGGCACGTTGGTGGCCATGCCGACGGCGATGCCGGCCGAGCCGTTGACCAGCAGGGTCGGCACGCGCGTGGGCAGTACCGTGGGCTCGAGGTCCTTCTCGTCGTAGTTGGGCTGGAAGTCGACGGTTTCCTTGTCGAGGTCGGCCAGCAGTTCGGAGGTGAGGCGGTCCAGGCGGCATTCGGTGTAGCGCATCGCCGCGGCGTTGTCGCCGTCGACCGAGCCGAAGTTGCCCTGCCCGTCCACCAGCGGGTAGCGCATGGAGAAGTCCTGCGCCATGCGCACCAGGGCGTCGTAGACGGACTGGTCGCCGTGCGGGTGATACTTACCGATGACGTCACCGACGACGCGGGCGCACTTGATGTACGGGCGGTTCCAGACGTTGTTGAGTTCCTGCATCGCGAACAGCACGCGCCGGTGGACCGGCTTGAGGCCGTCGCGGACGTCGGGGAGCGCGCGCCCGACGATGACGCTCATTGCGTAGTCGAGATAGCTCTGCCGGACCTCGTCCTCGATATTGACGCGAATGATTTCTTTGGCCGTATCAGCCATCGAGCGGGTCTTCCTGGAGTGTGTGTGCCAAAGGCCCCGAACGGGGCATCGGGCGGACGCGCACACGGTGCGAATCCGACCGCGCATTGTAACACAACGGCCATGCCGGCCGCCCGGAAACCCGCGTCGCGGGAACCACTTAGGCGTGTTGCGGCAGGGCGCGAAACCCCGCGGCCGCGCCCAGACCTACGCCGGGGTACGGCGGCAGGCGGCGGCGATGGCGCCAGAGGGCCGGTGCGTGCGCGCAGGAGTCCGCCGGCCGGGCCAGCCCGGGGCCATCGCCGAAACGAAAGAAGCCGGACCGACGTATCGGCCCGGCTTCGGAAGCGACGCCGCGGCGACCACCGCGGCGTTCGCGGGGCTTACCAGTACAGCTGGCCGCGCAGTTCCAGCGCGCTCGGCTTCTCGGTGGTGCCGTTCGGGCGGTCGATGTCGGTCTTGACGTAGTTCAGCATGAACTTGAAGTTCTGGCGGAAATACCAGTTCAGACCCAGCGTGTAGTTGGTCTCCTTGCCGCCGTTGACGCCGCCGTCCTTGAGGTTCAGCTCTTCGGCGCGCAGGCCGAGCTGCCACATGCCCAGGTAGCCGCCGTGGCCGGCCTTGTTGGTCGTGAACACGCCGTTGCGGTAGCCCCAGGTCTCGCCGGTGAGGTTCCACAGGCCCGAGGCGTACCAACCGTCGGTGGTGTAGTCCGAGTGGGCGTGGCGGGCGATCGTCGACTCGAAGTACTCGGCGTTGATCTTGAACGGGCCGGCCACCCAGCCGCCTTCCAGGCCGTAGGTGGTGACGTCGTCGGCGTCACGCAGCGTGCCCGAGTCGATCAGGCGCGGCGTGGTGCTCATGTCCATGCCGGGGCGGGCGCGCACGCGCGCTTCGTCGTTGTGCGTGTCGTAGGTGATGCCCGACAGGCCGAAGTGCAGGACGTTGCCGTCGGTGTTGATCGGCGCGAACGTGAAGCGGCCGCCGAAGCCGTTGCCTTCGCCGCCGCCGGTGGTGATCTCGTCGCCGAACACGCTACCGGTCAGGGTCCACAGCGTATCGGTCCACACCAGCGAGGTGCCGACGCGGCGACCCGGCGAGTAGGTGCTGGTGACCATCGCCTTGGCGACGAAGTCGTTGTTCTTGGTGCTCGACAGCTCTTCCATGCTGTTGGGCTGCTTGAACTGGCCCACGGTCCAGCTCAGCTTGCTGCCGAGCTTGAACTTGGCGTTGACGTCGAGGAACTTGTCGTTACGGGTGCTGGCGTCGTAGCCGACCACCCACTCCCAGTTGGTCGCCTTGCCCTTGAGCACGATCTCGGCGCGGCGCAGCTCGCCGTCGTCTTCCAGCGTGGTGATGTCGTCGTCGTACTGGGTGTAGTCGGACTGGATCAGGCCTTCGAGCGAAATCTTGTGGCCGAAGATCTCGTCCAGCGTGACGTCCGCCTTGGCGGAAAGGGCAAAAGTGGAAAGGACGGTGGCGATAGCGGCGGCAAGCAGGTGCGGACGCATGGGCTCTTGGGCTCCCGAGGGCGGATTGAAGGAACGGAAGGCAGCGATCGCAGAATCCGGGCGTAAGCCCTCACGAATCGTTAACGCTGCGACGGGCGGCAGGATGGGCGCGGTCGATGACAGGCACATGGATGATTGATGACAAGCTCGTTACAGGGCGCGGCAATCAACCCCCGGCCGGACCGCTGCGATGCAGCACGTCGTATTGCGGTCCGCTTCATCTGGGCCTCAGTATGTTCAGCGGCCGCTCGCGCGCACCCGGCACGTTTGCGTCTTCGGGCGGCCCATCCGCAGATCTGCCCACCCATTGAAGGAGAGCACCCATGTCGAAGAACTTCGTGAAACCGGCCGCCGTCATCGGCGGCGCCCTGCTCGGTTCGCTTTCGCTCGCCCAGCTCGCCCTGGCCAGCGACGGCTTCAAGGCCAAGGACCTCGGCACCGGCTACCTGGTGGCCGCCCACGACGACAAGGCGAAGGAAGGCAAGTGCGGCGAAGGCAAGTGCGGTTTCGACAAGCTCGACACCGACGGCAACGGCGCCATCTCGCAGGCGGAGTGGACCGCGGCCAAGCCGGACAAGGCCGACCATTTCGCCAAGCTCGACGCCAACAGCGACGGCAGCATCAGCAAGGCGGAGTTCGACGCGGCCATGGCCACCAAGAAGGGCATGGAAGGCAAGTGCGGCGAGGGCAAGTGCGGCGGCAAGGGCTGATCGCCCGATGAGCCGGCACGCACCGATCGACGGTGCCGGCCTGGGCCTGCGGCGGGCGCTGACCGGCCCGCTGCAGGACCATCCCGAAGCAACGGCGGCGATCGATTTCTTCGAGATCGCCCCGGAAAACTGGATCGGCGTGGGCGGGCGCCTCGGCGCCACGTTGCGCGGCTTCACCGAACGCCACCGCTTCGCCTGCCATGGCCTGTCGCTGTCGCTGGGTGGTCCCGCGCCGCTGGACCAGACGCTGCTGGCGCGCATCCGCCGCTTCATGGACCAGCACGGCATCGCCGGCTACAGCGAGCACCTGGCCTACTGCAGCGACGAAGGCCACCTGTACGACCTGCTGCCGATCCCGTTCACCGACGAGGCCGTTCGCCACACGGCGGCGCGCATCCGCACCGCGCAGGACATCCTCGGCCGGCGCATCGCGGTGGAGAACGCCTCGTACTATGCGGCGCCCGGCGCGCGCCTGTCGGAGATCGACTTCGTCAACGCCGTGCTGGCCGAGGCGGACTGCGACCTGCTGCTGGACGTCAACAACATCTACGTCAACGCCACCAACCACGGCTACGACGCCGAGGCCTTCCTGGCCGCCCTGCCCGGCGAGCGGATCGCCTGGATCCACGTGGCCGGCCACCGGGTGGAACCGGACGCCCTGCTGATCGACACGCACGGCATGCCGGTCTGCGATCCGGTGTGGCGGCTGCTGGCACAGGCCTATGCGCGCTTCGGGCCGCGGCCGACCCTGGTCGAGCGCGACTTCAACTTCCCGCCGCTGGAACACCTGGTCGCCGAGGTGGAGACGGTACGCGCATTGCAGCGGGCGGCGGTTCCGGATGCAGCACCGAGCGGCCTGGCCCATGGCTGACACGGCCGGATCGCTGGACGATGAGCAGCGCGCGTTCTGCGCGCACCTGCGCGACCCGGACCGGCACGCCGCGCCGGCGGACGTTGCACCGCGGCGCATGGCGGTCTACCACGAGCTGGTCTTCAACAACCTCGAAAGCCTGCTGGCCGGCAACTTCCCGGTGATCCGCAGCCTGCACGCGGAGGCGGCCTGGCACGCGCGCGTGCGGGCGTTCCTGCGCGACCACCGCAGCCACACGCCGCTGTTCCCGGAGATCGGCCGCGAGTTCGTGCGCTTCCTGGAGGCGCGCGCGCGCGAGGGCACGGACGACCCGCCGTTCCTGGCCGAGCTGGCGCACTACGAATGGAGCGAGCTGGCGCTGGCACTGGACGAGGCGACGCTCGCCGACGTGCCGCACGATCCGGACGGCGACGTCGTCGACGGCGTGCCGGTGCTCTCGCCGCTGGTGCGCCTGCTGGCCTACCGCTACCCGGTGCACCGGATCGGCCCGGGCGCGGTGCCGGCCGAGGCGCCGGCGCAGCCGACCCTGATCGTGCTGGTGCGTGACGCGGCCGGTGACGTGCGCTTCCTGGAGATCGACGCACTGACCGCGCTGCTGCTGGAAACCCTGCAGACCCCGCCGCTACAACCGGGACGCGCCCGCGTGGCCGCGCTGCTCGACCGCCTGGGCCGCGACGCGCCGGCGCTGCGCGAATCGGGCCTGGCGATACTGGCGGACCTGCGACGCCACGGCGTGATCCTCGGTACCGCGCCGCGCTGACGCCCCGGTATCGCCGGACGGATGCGATCCGCTATCCTCCACGGATGCCGCAATCGCCTTCTCCCCGGCGCATCGCCGAGCGCTTCCGGGGCTATCTTCCTGTCGTCGTCGATGTCGAGACCGGCGGTTTCGACGCCGAGCGCGACGCCCTGCTCGAGATCGCCTGCGTGGTCATCGGCATGGATGCCGACGGCACCGTGCACCCGCAGCCGGCAGTCTCCACCCATGTGGTGCCGTTCCCGGGCGCCAACATCGACCCGCGCGCGCTGGAGATCACCGGCATCGACCCGGACCATCCGTTCCGCAACGCGCTGGAAGAACGCGCGGCGCTGGACCACATCTTCACGCCGGTGCGCAAGGCGCTGCGCGAGGCGGACTGCCAGCGCGCGATCCTGGTCGGCCACAACGCGGCCTTCGACCTGGGGTTCCTCAATGCGGCGATCCGCCGGACCGCGCACAAGCGCAGCCCGTTCCATCCGTTCAGCTGCTTCGACACGGTGACGCTGGGCGGCCTGGCCTACGGCCAGACCGTGCTCAGCAAGCTGATGGTCAGCGCCGGCTTCCAGTGGGACGCCAACGAGGCGCACTCGGCGGTCTACGACACCGAGCGCACGGCCGAGCTGTTCTGCCGGATCGTCAACCGCTGGAAGCAGATGGACGACGCCTGGACGCGCCACAACGGCGCGGCTTGATCCGGCCGGCCGCCGGCCGCATGCTGCTGCCATGCCGATCTACCGCTACCTGCCCGTCGATTCCCTGCCCGGCTGCGCCGAATGCGGCCCCGGCATCGAGCTGCTGCAGCGGCTTTCCGACGCGCCCCTGACCGCCTGCCCGTCCTGCGGCACGGCGGTGGCGCGCGTGCTGTCCGCGCCGCAGGTGGTCTCCGGCGGCGCCCACCTGCTGCGCGAGAGCCACGTGGCCAAGCACGGCTTCACGCAGTACCGCCGCGCCGGCAAGGGGGTCTACGAGAAGACCACCGGCAAGGGACCGGACTACATCAGCGGCGACTGAACGACGCCGGCCACGCCTTCCTGAACCCGCCTCGCCGGCCCGATCGTAACAAATCCTTTCGCTGAAACATCCGCGCAACGCGTTGATCGAGCGGATCTTTTTCGTTCACGCCCGAGGCGTCCGCCCGCCCCTGAAACGCCACTGAAATATTTCCCACATCGTTCTGCAACCTCCCAGGGCTAAAAAGCGCGGCATCGATCTGCCCTTTTTGCTTTCAGCCCAAGGAGTCGCCAGCGTGTCCATCTCGATCAAGCTGCGTGCGGTTGCACTCGGTCTCGCCACCGTGTTCGCCGTCGGCACCACCCAGGCCGCGGAAGTCACCGGCGCCGGTGCTTCTTTCGTGTTTCCGCTGATGTCCAAGTGGTCGGCCGACTACAACGCCGCCACCGGCAATCGCATCAACTACCAGTCGATCGGCTCCAGCGGCGGCATTGCGCAGATCAAGGCCGGCACGGTGGACTTCGGCTCGTCCGACGCCCCGCTCAAGCCCGCCGACCTCGCCGACGCCGGCCTGGTGCAGTTCCCGTCGGTGATCGGCGGCGTGGTGCCGGTGGTCAACGTCGAGGGCATCGGCCCGGGCCAGCTCAAGCTGACCGGCCCGGTCCTGGCCGACATCTTCCTCGGCAAGATCACCAAGTGGAACGACGAGGCGATCGCCAAGCACAACCCGGACCTGAAGCTGCCGTCGGGCACGATCTCGATCGTCCACCGCTCGGACGGCTCGGGCACGACGTTCAACTTCGTCAACTACCTCTCGAAGATCAGCCCGGCGTTCAAGGAAAAGATCGGCGAAGGCACCTCGGTGCAGTGGCCGTACGGCCTGGGCGGCAAGGGCAACGAGGGCGTCGCCGCCTACGTCAAGCAGGTCAAGAACGCGGTCGGCTACGTGGAACTGGCCTACGCACTGCAGAACAAGATGTCCTACGTGGCACTGCAGAACGAAGCGGGCAAGTTCGTCCAGCCGAGCGCCGAGAGCTTCGCCGCCGCGGCCGCCAGCGCCGACTGGAAGAACGCCAAGGACTTCAGCCTGGTCATCACCAATGCCCCGGGCGAGGACGCCTGGCCGATCACCGCCACCAACTTCATCCTGATGCACGCCCAGCCGAAGGATGCCGAGCGCGCCAAGGCCGCCCGCGAGTTCTTCACCTGGGCCTACAGCGAAGGCAAGACCCAGGCCTCCGCGCTGGACTACGTGCCGCTGCCGGCCACGCTGGTCGAGCAGGTCACCGCCTACTGGTCCGCCAAGATCAAGTAATGCGTCACAGGCGCCCGGGTTCGCCCGGGTGACCTGCCGGACGGCGGACGGCGTCCCGGCTTCCTCGCCGGTGACGCCCTCCGCTCCCTCATTTCCGGCCCGCGCTGCGGCGGGGGCCTTCAATCATGGGTAGACGCATGAGCAGCATCGCTGCCGACGCGATCCTGATCGACGAGCGGCGCAGCCGCCGCGACGAACGCCAGGACCGCGGTTTCAGCATCGCGCTGGGCCTGACGGCGATCTTCGTCCTGATCGCCCTGGCCGGCGCCGCCTTGTCGATGTTGTGGGGCGGCCGCGAGGTCCTGGCGACCGAGGGCTGGCGCTTCTTCTTCTCCACCGAATGGAACCCGGTCGAGAACCGCTACGGCGCCCTGGTGCCGATCTACGGCACCCTGGTCACCGCCATCGTCGCGATGCTGATTGCCGTGCCGATCAGCTTCGGCATCGCACTGTACCTGACCGAGGTGGCGCCCAACTGGCTGCGCGGCCCGGTCGGCTCGGCCATCGAGCTGCTGGCCGGCGTGCCCTCGATCATCTACGGCATGTGGGGCCTGTTCGTGCTGGTCCCGGTGATGACCGAGTACGTCACGCCCTGGTTCAACGACTACATCGGCACGATCCCGGTGATCGGGGTGCTGTTCCGCGGCCCCCCGCTCGGCATCGGCATGCTGACCGCCGGCTTCGTGCTGGCGATCATGGTGATCCCGTTCATTTCCTCGGTCATGCGCGAGGTGTTCCTGACGGTGCCCACGCGCCTGAAGGAATCGGCCTATGCGCTGGGATCGACCAAGTGGGAAGTGGTCTGGGACATCGTCCTGCCCTACACCCGCTCGGCGGTGATCGGCGGCGTCTTCCTCGGCCTCGGGCGTGCGCTCGGCGAGACGATGGCGGTCGCCTTCGTCGTCGGCAACACGGTGCGCTTCTCGGCCTCGCTGCTCGAACCGGGCACGACGATCGCCGCGCTGATCGCCAACGACTTCGCGGAGGCGACCGACAGCTACCGCTCGGCGCTGCTCCTGCTCGGCTTCGTGCTGTTCATCGTGACCTTCATCGTGCTGGCGATCGCCCGGCTGATGCTCCGACAACTGTCGCGCAAGGAGGGTGGCCGATGAACGTCGCCGTACCTACCGCCGAAAGCCCGGTCGCGCAGCGGCTCTACCGCCGGCGCAGCCTCACCAACACCCTCGCGCTGGTGATGTCCTGCGCCGCCGCGCTGTTCGGCCTGTTCTTCCTGTTCTGGATCCTCTGGACCACGGTGTCGCGTGGCATCGCCGGCGTGAACCTCGCGCTGTTCACGCAGATGACGCCGCCGCCGATGGAAACCGGCGGCCTGCTCAACGCGTTCTTCGGCAGCGCGGTGATGTGCCTGCTGGCGATCCTGATCGGCACGCCGCTCGGCATCGCCGCCGGCACCTGGCTGGCCGAGTACGCTGGCGCGCGCCGCATCGGCACGGTGATCCGCTTCGTCAACGACATCCTGCTGTCGGCGCCGTCGATCGTGCTGGGCCTGTTCGTGTACACGATCGTGGTGGCGCAGATGGGCGGCAGCTTCTCGGCACTCGCCGGTTCCATCGCGCTCGCGTTCATCGTGCTGCCGGTGGTGGTCCGCACCACCGACGAGATGCTGCGGCTGGTGCCCTCGCAGATGCGCGAGGCGGCCCTGTCGCTGGGCATCCCGCAGTGGAAGGTCATCATGCAGGTGCTCTACCGCAGCGCGTCGGCCGGCATCGTTACCGGCATCCTGCTGGCGCTGGCGCGCATCAGCGGCGAGACCGCACCGCTGCTGTTCACCGCCTTCGGCAACCAGTACTGGAGCACGGACCTGACCCGGCCGATGGCCAGCGTACCGGTGGTCATGAACCAGTTCGCCGGCAGTCCGTACGAATCCTGGCAGGTGCTCGCCTGGGCCGGTGCCCTGGTGCTGACCGCCTTCGTGCTGTTGCTCAGCCTGCTCGCTCGCGCCATTCTCCTCAGGAACAAGATCAGCCATGACTGACGCACCGTTTGCGATATCGACGCCGACCGTCGGCGCTTCCGTCCGCGCAGCCGAGGCCGGTGCCGCGCCGAAGATGAGCGCGCGCAACCTCGACTTCTACTACGACGGCTTCCACGCGCTCAAGGGCGTCAACATCGACATCGCCGAGAAGCGCGTGACCGCGCTGATCGGCCCGTCGGGTTGCGGAAAGTCCACGCTGCTGCGGATCTTCAACCGCATCTACGCGCTCTACCCGAAGCTCGAAGCCAAGGGCGAAGTGCTGCTGGACGGCCAGAACATCCTCGATCCGTCCTACGGGCTCAACCGCCTGCGCGGCAAGGTCGGCATGGTGTTCCAGAAGCCGGTGCCGTTCCCGATGTCGATCTACGAGAACATCGCCTACGCGATCCGCCACTACGAGAAGCTCTCCAAGGCCGAGCTGGACGTGCGCGTGGAAGAAGCGCTCGTGCAGGGCGCGCTGTGGACCGAGGTCAAGGACAAGCTCAAGCAGAACGCGCTGGGCCTGTCCGGCGGCCAGCAGCAGCGCCTGTGCATCGCACGCGCGGTGGCGCTGCGGCCCGACGTGCTGCTGCTCGACGAGCCGACCTCGGCGCTGGACCCGATCGCCACCGGCAAGATCGAGCAGCTGGTCGCCGAGCTCAAGGAGCACTACACGATCGCGATCGTCACCCACAACATGCAGCAGGCCGCGCGCTGCTCGGACTACACGGCCTTCATGTACCTGGGCGAGCTGATCGAGTTCGGCGCCACCGACAAGCTCTTCACCAAGCCGGCCAAGCAGCAGACCGAAGACTACATCACCGGCCGATTCGGCTGAGGACACCCCGATGAACGCACCCGTTTCCGAGCACATCGTCAAAAGCTACGACCTGGAACTCAAGCGCCTGACGCAGGAGATCCAGCGCATGGGTGACCTGGCGCTGGCCGAGCTGGAAGGCGCGATCGACGCGGTCGTCAAGCGCGACAGCGAAGCCGCCACCGCCATCATCAACAGCGACAGCGCGGTCGACGCGCTGGAGCTGGAAGTCAGCCACGACGTCGTCCAGCTGCTGGTGGCGCGCGCACCGATGGCACGCGACCTGCGCGAGGTCATGGCCGCGCTGCGGATCGCCGCCGACATCGAGCGCATCGGCGACTACGCGGCCAACGTCGCCAAGCGCGCGATCGCGCTGAACCAGCTGGCCCTGGTCAAGCCGGTGCACGCCCTGCCGCGCCTGGCCGAGCTGGCCGGCGAGCTGGTCCGCGACGTGCTGGACGCCTACCGCGACCGCGACGCCGACGCCGCCTTGCTCGCCTGGGCACGCGACGAGGAACTGGACGAGATGTACACCGGCCTGTTCCGCGAGCTCCTGACCTACATGATGGAGGACCCGCGCAACATCACCGCGTGCACGCACCTGCTGTTCATGGCCAAGAACATCGAGCGCATCGGCGACCACGCGACCAACATCGCCGAGAACATCTACTACTTGGTCCACGGCAGCCAGATCGGCCAGATCCGCCGCAAGGGCGACTCCACCGCGTCCACGGTCATCCCGGACCCGACCGCGCGCTGACCCCTCCCGCGGGCTGGCCGCCGGGTCCGGCGCGGACTATGCTGCAACGCAGTCCGCCCCGGCCCGGAGACGCGCGATGATCCACGCCAGCATCCTCGACACGATCGGCCGCACGCCGATCGTCCGCATCAACCGCCTGGCCCCGCCGGGCGTCGCAATGTACGTCAAGTGCGAGGCCTTCAATCCCGGCGGTTCGGTCAAGGACCGCCTCGCACTGGCGATCATCCTCGACGCCGAGGCCAAGGGCCTGCTCAAGCCCGGCCAGACCGTGGTCGAGGCGACCTCGGGCAATACCGGCATCGCCCTGGCGATGGTCTGCGCCGCGCGCGGCTACCCGTTCGTCGCCTTCATGGTCGAGACGTTCTCGATCGAGCGCCGCAAGCTGATGCGCGCCTACGGCGCCAAGGTGATCCTGACGCCGGCCGCCGAGCGCGGCAGCGGCATGGTGCGCCGCGCGGCCGAGTTCGCCGAGAAACACGGCGCGTTCCTGGCGCGCCAGTTCGAGAACGAGGCCAACCCGGCCTGGCACCGCAGCACCACCGGGCCGGAGATCCTGCAGGACTTCGCCGGGCAGCGGCTGGACTGGTTCGTCACCGGCTGGGGCACCGGCGGCACGCTGACCGGTGCCGGCGAGATGATCCGCCTGGCGCGGCCGGAGGTGCGCATCGTCGCCGCGGAACCCGCGCCGGCGGCGCTGCTGGCCGGTGCCGAATGGAAACCGCACCGCATCCAGGGCTGGACGCCGGACTTCGTGCCGGCCGTGCTGAACCGCGCGGTCGTCGATCGCCTGGTGGCCGTCGACGAGTTCGTCGCCCGCGACACCGCGCTCGCGCTGGCCCGCGACGAAGGCATCCTCTGCGGCGTCTCTGCAGGCGGCACGTTCGCCGCCGCGCTGGAGATCGCCCGCGAGGCCCGTCCGGGCGACGCCATCCTGGCGGTACTGCCCGACACTGGCGAGCGCTATCTCAGCACCTACCTGTTCGAGGGCGTCAACGAGGGTTCCGACGAGGAATGGCTGGCGTCGCTGTAGTCGTTGGAGGCCGCGCGGAATCGGAGATTGAAAAATCCATAACCTACTCAGGGAGGGAAGCGGAACAGTCGTCTTCAACGATCGGTTCGCTCATCACATCAACAGAGGACGTTTATGAAGATCAGAATTCTGCTCGCCGCAGCCGCCACCCTTTTTTCTGCAAGCAGTTCGTTCGCGCAGCGCGTCTGCCATAGCACCGTGGCGCCCGGAGGAAGCATACCGGCCGCAGTAGCATCGGCCGGCAGTGCCGGAGGTGGGACTGTCTGCCTGAGTGCCGGCACTCATCTTGTAGGCACCGAAATCTCCCTGCCCAGCAACGTAAGACTCGTTGGAACGGGGGCCACTCGCGAGACCGTCACGCTAAAAAGGTCGGGCACCGCAGACAGCCCCGTAGTCTCGGCAGGAACGGGAACTACGGGCGCCGAAATCAGAAACCTGACCATCGACGGGAGCGGAGTCGCCACATACGGGGTTCTTCTCTATCAGACGCAGTACGCCACGATCGACAACATATCTATCGATCACGTTAAATCCATATCGGCAGGGATGGTCCAGAGCTACCACATTTATTTCTTCAACTCCTATATCGGACCTGATCTCGGCGTCGACGAATGGGTCTCTCCGCATTTCTGGATCACCAATACCGACCAGGTGTGGATCAGCGACGGCGAATTCATCGGAAAGCCCAGGACCTTGGTCCATGAAGGAGACGGCGGCTTCGCGATGTACGGCTCATCCAATGTCCGGATCTACGGGAATTACGTACTGAGGGGCGGCACGTACATGGCTAGCAGTTCAGGCGTTCCCTCTTCCTACATCTACGTGTGGGGGAATACGTACGAGTATTCCAACGAGTGGCCGATGGATGTGGTCGAAGGCGCAAACAACATACTGATTTCCGACAACCAGATACGATACGCGTTCCATGGCGCGATGGTTTTCTGGAACTCGAACACCATCGAAGCGTCCTACAACCTGATGGAGAACAACAATCAAGGCGGCTATGCGACGTGCCAGGGAATCAACAACAACGGCTCCACCGCTTTGAACGTGCATAACAATGCTGCAAACCCCGGGCCTGTCATGTGCAATGTCCCTTGATTGAATCAAGGTCCGGATACCAAGGCGTGAGCGCTGCTCACGCCTTTTATCGAGCGCACAGATGCTGCCGATGTCCCTCATCAAGTACATTCAACGCTCGAAGCTGACGCGATTGGTCCCCTCCAAACTTCGCCCCCTGCTTCGTGGCCTAGCCTCTCTGACGTATGCGGAACGCGTCGCGCAGGAGCAGGCGATCTTCGAGGGCCAGGAGCAGGTCCACGACCTGCCCCCGATCTTCCACTACTGGTCCAACACCTGGCTGCGGCCGCAACTGGAAGCGCTCGGCTTTTCCGATCCGGACGCGTTCTTCTTCGAGCAGCTGAAAAAAGCGCTCCAGGAGCATCCCGACGGCGCCCGCTTCGCCAGCCTGGGCGCCGGCAACTGCGATACCGAGGTCCGCATCGCGCGGCGGCTGGTCGACCAGGGCCTGGACCGCTTCACGCTCGAATGCGTGGACATCAACCCGACGATGCTCGAGCGCGGCCGCGCGCTGGCGCGCGAGAGCGGCGTCGAGGCGCAGGTGCTGCCGGTCCAGGGCGACTTCAACGCCTGGCGGCCGGACCGGCGCTACGACGCGATCATGGCCAACCAGAGCCTCCACCACGTGCTGGCCCTGGAGAACCTGTTCACCGCGGTGGATACGGCGCTGGTGCCGCACGGCCGCTTCATCGTCTCGGACATGATCGGCCGCAACGGCCACATGCGCTGGCCCGAGGCGATGGACATCATCCACGAGTACTGGCGCGAGCTGCCGCCGGGGTATCGCTGGAACGTCCAGCTGCGCCGGCACGAGGAACTGCTCGACTACTGGGATTGCTCGAAGGAGGGATTCGAGGGTATCCGCGCGCAGGACATCCTGCCGCTGCTGATCGCGCGCTTCGATTTCGAGCTGTTCTTCGCCTACGGCAACCTGATCGACCCGTTCATCGACCGCTCGTTCGGCCCGCACTTCGACGCGGATTCGGCCACCGACCGCGCCTTGATCGATCGCATCCATCGACGCGACGTCGAAGAGATCGCAGCCGGCCGGATCAAGCCGACGCACCTGATCGCCTCGATGCGCAAGCGCCCGTATACCGGGGAGCGGGTCCACCTGCCGGGCATCACGCCCGAGACCTCGGTGCGCCCGGTCGACGGGCGGGCGCACGCCTAGAGACACGGCCGGGCTGCCCGGCGGGCTTCAGGCGCTGCGCTGGCGCAGCACCTCGAACAGCACGACGCCGGTCGCCACCGAGACATTGAGGCTTTCGACGCTGCCGCGCATCGGGATGTGGGCGAGGAAGTCGCAGGCTTCGCGCGTCAGGCGGCGCATGCCCTCCCCTTCGCCGCCCATGACCAGGGCGGCCGGACCGTTGAAGTCGATCGCATAGACGGAGCGGTCGCCGTCGCCGGCAAGGCCGGTCAGCCAGACGCCGGCGTCCTTGAGCACCTTGAGCGTACGGGCCAGGTTGGTCGCCGCGACGAACGGCACGCGATCGGCGGCGCCGGCCGAGGCACGCCGCACGGTCGGGGTGATGCCGGCGGCCTTGTCCTTGGGAACGATCACCGCGGTCACGCCGGCAGCCTCGGCGCTGCGCAGGCAGGCGCCGAGGTTGTGCGGATCGGTGACACCGTCCAGGACCAGGAACAGCGCCTCGCGGCTGGCCTGCTCGATCAGCTGCGGCAGCTCGGATTCCGGCCGCGGCGGCGGCACCGTGTAGCGCGCGGCGATGCCCTGGTGACGCGTGCCGCCGGTCATGCGGTCCAGCGCGGCGCGATCGCGGGCGTGCGGCCGCAGGCCCATCTCGCGCGCGCGCTCGGACAGCTCGCGGATGCGTGGATTCTGCGAGCCGGTCTCGATGTAGAGCTCGACGATGTTGCCGGCGTCGTAGTTGAGGGCGGCTTCGACGGAGTGGATGCCGCTCAGCAGTTCGGTGCTCATCGATCGGGTCTGGGCCTGTGGGAATGCGGGATCGGCTTCCCGGGAACCGCGTATTGTGGATCAAATGGCCCCGGCAAGGCCAAGCAGCGAACATCCCCCGGTGCAGGCCGCCACCGATGCGCAACCAACGCCTCGGTGCGGGAGGCGCTCGCCCGATGGCGTTTTCCCCATCCGACCCCCATGAGCAAGCCCGGCGAGGCCGACGCCGCGGCCGGGCGGGCGTGCCTGTGAGCGGCACGCCTCGCGCGAGGCATCCACGGCCTTCCCGCCAACGGGAAGGCGGTGGACGCAGGCCGTCGGTCTCCACGGCGCCTCCCCTTTGGAAGGCCCGCCACCGCCAGCACCTCAGTCAGCCGCCGTCGAATCCGTTGGCGAACAACCGGTCGGCCGGCGCGGCGACGACGGTCAGGTCGGCGCTGGAGGCCTCGACACTGCTGCCGAGGTCGGTCTGCAAGCTGCCGGCGGGCAGCGTATTGGTGTAGACGCCGGCGACCGCGGCCGTCACCGCCACGGTGATCGTGCAGGCCTGCCCGGCCGGCACGGCCGCGCCGGCGGCGAGCGTGACGACCGGACTCCCGGCTTCCGCCGTTAGCACGGCGTCGGGGCAGGTCGTGCTCGCCAGGACCGGCGAGGCGACGCTGACCGGCGCCGGCAGCGTATCGGTCAGCGGTGCGGTCAGGACCGCTGCGCGGTCGTTGGCATTGGCGAGCGTGATCGTCAGCAGGCTTCGCGCGCCAGCCTCGATCGTGGCGGCGACGAAGGCCTGGCCGAGTGTCGGCGGATCGGGCGGTGCCGCCGTCACGGCCAGTTCGGCGGTGGCGGCATCGGGGTTGCTGCCGAGGTCGGTCTGCAACGCACCCGCCGCGATCACGTTGGTCAAGCTCCCGTCCGCGCCGGCCGTCACCGAGGCGGTGATCGTGCAGCTCCCACCGGCAGGGATGACGGCACCCGCGCCGAGCACGACCCGGCCCGAACCCGGGTCGGCCTCGACCTGCCCGCCCGGGCAGGTGGTGGTCGCGTCCGGCGTCGCCGCGACCACCATCGGCAGCGGCAAGTTGTCGGCCAGCTCGCTGCCGAGGACGGCGGCGCTGGCATTGCCGTTGCTGAGCGTGATCGTCAGCACGCTGGTCTCGCCGACGGTGATCGACGCGGGCGCAAACGCCTTGGCCACGGTCGGCACCGAGGCAAGCTGCTGAAGCTCGAAGGCGCCGATGTCGGCGGCGCTGCCGAACACGCGCGGAAAGCCGCTGCCGCGCTGGTCGAAGTCCAGGTTGGCGGGATTGCCACCGGTATCGATCGCCGGGCTGCCCGGCAGGACGGCGTGGGTGAACGTGGAGCCGCCGTTGTCCTGGAGCACGCCGAGCAGCGGGTCGCCAGTCAGCGTACCGGCCGGCAGGCCGACATCGGCCGCCGCACCGATCAGGTTGGCCGAGCCGACTATCGAGCCCGCGCTCGCGCGCAGGTCGGCGTTGCCCGGCGAAAGTGCCTGGTTGCCGGCAAGGATCGTGCTCTCGAAACGGCTCGGACCGCCGGTGGTGTGGGTGTCGACCACCCCGCCGACACTCGTGCCCGGATCGGTACTGCTGTTGGCGGTGATCGTCGTGTTGCGAACGAGCATCGGCGAGGTCCGCGTGTAGTAGCCGGAGTTGCCGAGGAACAGACCGCCGCCGTTGATCGCGGTATTGCCCGACAGCGTGCAGTTGATCACCGACAGCTGGTTGTAGTCGGAGAAGATGCCGCCACCGGTGCTGGCGGTATTGCCGCTGATCGTGGAATGGGAGACCGTCACGTTGTTGGCGTAAGTGAACAGGCCGCCGCCGCGCGCCTGCTGGGTGGTGCTCGACGCGGTGTTGCCGCTGATGGTGGACTCACGCACCTGGGCCGAGCCGCGGTTGTAGTTGTAGACGCCGCCACCTGAGGCACGCCCCGTCGCGGCCACGCCGTTGTCGGCGATGCGGCTCGCGGTGATCGCCAACTGGCTACCCGAAAAGCTCAGACCGCCGCCATTGGCGCTCGCGCAGGCAAGCGGTTCTTCGCAGCCGGCGAAATTGCCCTCGATGACCGACCGCTCGACGGTCAGCGCGCCGACGAACAGGTAGACGCCACCACCACGGGCCCACACGGTCCCGGCGGGATCGCCGGTCACCGCGCGATTGCCGCTGACGATGCTGTCGGTCAGCGTGATCGGACCGGATTGGGCGAACAGTCCGCCGCCCCGGGCATTGCCGGCGCCGGTGCCGGATTCGGCGGCGGCCGCGACGCTGTTGGACACCGTGCTGCGCGTCAGGCTGATCGAACCCCTGGCATAGACGCCACCGCCGCGTGCCTCCTCGGTAATCGGATGGAGCGCCTGGCAGCCGGTCACTGTGGCATCGACCAGGGCGACGCTGCCGTCGTTGACACCGCCGCCGGAGAACACGCATCCGCCCTGCCCTTCGTCCGTGCGCCCCCCGCTGACGGTCAGGTTGCTGAGGGTCAGCGTGCCAGTGCCGCCGTGCCGGAACACGCGCCCCGCGCCGTTGCCGTCGATGGTCAGCGCCGCCTGGCCGGGGCCCAGCAGCGTCAGGTCGGCGAGGTCCGTGCGGATCTCGCCCTGATGCAGCGTGATGATGGCGCAGGCCAGTTGCGTCAGGTCGATCCAGTCGCCTTCGCCGGCACCGGCGATGACCGTGCGCAGGCTGCCCGGGCTGCCGTCGTCCGCGCAATGCGTGACCGGCAGCGTGGCGCTGGGACGGACAGGCGACGGGGCCGGTCCTGCCGCGACGGGCTGGATACCGCCGCTCATCAACGCCAGCATGAGGCAGGCGGCCAAGGGCCGCAGCGGCGGTGACCGGCGGCCGGCCGGGTGCCACGGCGCTCCGGTGAGGCGGTTCCCCGCGCGGATCGAGATAACGGGCTGCGCCTCGCAGCGGCGGCCCTGGGCATACATCGTTGAACGCATGATCGATTCCCCGGTTGATATGGAAACGCGAATGGAACGGGGCCGCGTGCGGCACGGCCTCCGGATCCGGATCGAAGCAGCGGCAGGCGAGCCTTCGGCGCCGGCGGGCAAGCACGGACCCGCATCCGTCACGGGCATGGCTCGGGTCCGGGCTGGGAAATCCGGCGACGCCGGCGGCGCGCGGGAACCCGGATCCCACGGGCACCCACTGCCGCTGTCCGCGGGCGACCGTCCTGGTCCGGGTGGCGGACGCGCGCCGCCACCCGTGCCGGTGGCGCCTAGTCGGCGGGATCGAAGCCGTCGGCGAAGATCAATCCTGCGGGCGTCACCGTCAGGCTGATCGGGATCGTCCAGGCCGCCTGCTGCGGATCGCTGGTGGCCACGCACAGGCTGGCGGCATAGCGGCCGGCCGCGAGGCTCCCGGCGTCGGCGGCGATCGTCACCTGGGCCGGGAACGCAGTCGTCGCCACACCGTGCGGCGGATCGGCGTGCAGCCAGGCGACGTCGCCCGGCTGCGTGCAGTTGCCGGTCGCCTCGGTGATCGCGTAGCTCAGCTGGCTACCCGACTCGCCGAGGTTGGCGATCGTCAACCGGGCGCTGTCGGTGCCACCGGTCTCGGCAGCGAAGCCGAACGTGGCCGGCGCCAGGGCGGCGGCCGGCACGAAGCTGCCGATCGCCAGCTCGACCGGCACGCCGGTCGGTCGGCCACTGCGGCCGGGCTGGCCATTGCCGACGCACAGCGTCGCGACATGGGCACCGGTCGCCAGGCCCGTCGGATCCAGCGTCACCGTGGCCGCGGTGGCGGCACCGCCCACCGGTACCGAACCGGCGGTCGGCGCCAGCGAAAGCCACGGCACATCGGCCGGCGCGGTGCAGCCGACCGGCGCCTCGACCGCCCGCACGAACCAGGACCGCGCACCGACCTTGTCGAACGTCAGCGACGAGCCGGCGGTCCCCCGGGCCGAGTACGTGCCTTCCGACGGATCGGGCACCGGATACAGGGGACGTGTGACCACATAGTCCTGGCTGACGTAGGCGCGCGGGAATTGCACCGGGTTGTAGCGCACGCCGATGTAGACGCTGCCGGAGGCGATGTGCAGACCGAGGCCCGAGATGTCGACACTGTTGAACACCACCGGTGCATTGGACTCGTAGACGCCAAGCACGCCGCCGCTCACCGCCACGGCACCGAGCTCGTCGCCTGGACCGCCATCGACGCCGTTGTCGTCGTAGACGACCACGTCGAAATCGACCGTATCGGTCGGCTCGAAACTCAAGTAGGTGAACGAGACGCAGGCATCGGTGAACGTGGCCGGATAGGCCGTCGGCGTGAACTTGTCGACCGCAGCGAACACGGTCAGGGCGGTGTTGCCGGCGAAGCCGAAGCCGTTGTCGAGACGGTCGTCGTCGTGGACGATCATGCCGGGCACGCGCCCGCCCTGGCATCCGCTCACGCCGATCGGTCCGTTCGCTCCGAACGACCAGGCCAGATCGCGACGACCGGTGTTGGCGATCGACAGGTCGGCGGAGATCGGCGTGGTGCTGCCCGGCGCGGCCGTCTCGGCGACGATGGCCGGTTCCACCCTGACGACCGGCGTTCCGGCGTCGACGGCGAAGCTCGCCGTTGCCGTGGCGATGGTGGGCACCGCCGGATACCAGAGGATCGCCGACGGTCCCGGGCGCGGCATCTGCGTGTTGAGCGAGTACTGGTTGACGAACGCGCCTTGCGCGGCGGACGCGCGCAGGCCGATCGTGGCGTCGCGGCCGTCGTCCAGATCGGGCTGGTCGGTGAACGGGCTGATGTAGTCGAACGTCGTCTTCAGGTACTGGAACGCAATCGAACCGTCCTCGCCGAGGATCGCCTCGACATTGATGCGGCCGTTGGTTTCATAGGTGACGTCGGTGAACTTGTCGTAGAGCATGTGGGCGCGTTCCCACTGCACGATCAAGCGGCGGTTCGGCGCGGTGCCCTGCACCTCCCAGTAGACCCCGCCCGAGGCGGTGTAGAGCGTGTCCCAGTACGGGGCGATCAGCGCCGACGGCATCGCCGCCAACGGCTGGTTGGCGTTGCCCAGTTCGCAACCGAGCGTTCCGACCAGGTGCGCGCCGAAGACGAGCACGCCGTTGTTGCTGATGCAGAACAGGCTCGACGTCGTTCCGTAGAACGGGAACGCGAACGGCACCGTGATGGCGGCCGAGCCGGTCGAGCTCGGATCGTTGTCCAAATGCGCCAAGCGCGTGCCGGTGGCGCGGATGTCGACGAACGCCGGCGCGGCGGTGTCGTCGGCGACGTAGCCGGCCAGGAGGTCCTGAGCCTTCCAGGTCGCCTCGTAGCTGCGGTTCTCGCGAGCGACGATCCGCCGGTGGTAGACGTAGCTGCCACCGACCGGCAGCGGCGTGGGCGCACGGGTCAGCAGGTTCCCGTCGCGGCTGTCGACGAGGGTGCTGTAGGCGAGCGCGAGCGGGCCGTGGTTGGTGACCGTGTAGCACAGGTCGACGATGTCGCCGACGTGGACGGTCGCGGCGGAGGCTGTACCGCAGCTGGACCCGTCGCCACCGGGTGTCAGGCCGATCGTGAGCGTCAATCCGCTGCCCTCGACCTGGGTCGCACCGGCCTCGATCCTCACCGCGGACGAGGTGCCGGAGGCCGATGCCGCCGGTGCCAGCAGCGCGGCGACACACAGCGCCAGCGCCGCCGCCGAGGAACGCCCGGGCCGGGACCCGCACATCCTTCCGGTTGACGCGCGGATGGCCGCGATCCGCTGCAGGAACCGCGCAGCGACGCTATGGGCCCATCGGTGAAAGGACGATCGGATCATCGAAACTTGCTCCCCAGAACACCGGCCAATGGACGCCGCCGGCTGCGACGGCCGCCGCGCGTTGCGGCGTACCCGCTCATTGGTAGCGCAGCGGCCGACCGGCCGCATTCGCAGCCGATGAGGTGGCTGTATGACCGGGGTATGATTTGAAGCCGTCGTCGCTTTCGAACCAGAAAACAGGCGCAAGCGATTGAATCGATTGGTATGGAAGCGCACGGTATGTTCCGGTGCAGCGAGACCGCGCCAGCCGGCGCGGCCCGGAATCGGACCCCGGTCATTCAGGGGCGCGCGACGAGCTGTGCTGCCGGCAGCGCGATATCGGCCGGCAGCCGGCGCTCCCCCGCCAGGGCCCGTGCGCGATCAACGGCCCCCTGCCAGGCGGCCCGCTGGCCGAGCGCCCGGTAGAGGCGCGCCTCGAGGACGGCCGCGTCGAAGTGCCGGTGCACCGCTTCCCCCAGGCCGCCGACGATCTCGGCAGCGCGTCCGTTCCGGTTCTGGCCGATCAGCCAGGGGACGTACGCCTGCGCCACGCGCAGCCGGTCCACCGGGGTCCCGTCGCAGCCGCGCAACGCGTGCTCGAAGGCGTCGTGCGCCGCTGGGGTGTCACCGCGCCTCGCGCCGATCAGGGCGTCGATCAGCGAGAGATAGCACCCACGCTCGGCGCCGGCGCCGGCACGTGCGGCCAGGGCCGATCGCACTGCGGCGGCGGCCTCCGCGTCGCGCTGCACGGTCAGCTGGGCCAGCAGCAGATAGGTCTGGGCGATGTGACGGTCGTCGGTTTCCGGGTATGCCTGCGCGGCAACGGCGGCGGCAGCTTCCGTGCGCGCCGTGTCCGGATCGTCCGCCGCCGCCGCATAGCGCGCGGCGACGGCGTGGGCGTGGTAGGTCTGCTGCGTACCACGGCGGGTCTCGCTGTCGATCACGTGCCGATAGGCCGCGGCCAGCAACGGCTGGGCCTCGGCCAGCCGCCCGTTGTCGATCAGCGACTCGACATAGATGAAATCGACGACGTCGACCGCTTCGGTGTTCTGCGTGCGCGCCGCCGATTGTCGTGCCCGGGCCGCCTCGGCCAGCGCCGAGGCGGGATCGAGCAGCAGCAGATGGCCGTAGGCCAAGGCGCCCCGGGCCGCCGCTTCGTTGGACGCGTCATGAAACGCATGGAGCCGGCCGCTCGCGCTGTCCAGCAGCGGCATCGCCTCCTGGACCCGGCCCGCCGCCTGCTGGATCAGCGCCGAGGCCATGTCCACCCGCGCCACGCCCAGCCGGTTTCCTGAACTGACCAGCGCGACGCGCGCGCGCGCCAGATCGGCCAGTGCGTCGGCCGGCCGGCCGTGCGCCGATGCCGCCGCGGCACGCGCCTGGTAGGCGCGGCCGAGTTCGACCGTTGCGGCCGGGATGTCCTGCACCAGGTCGATCGCCTGCTGCGCGCGCTGTGCGATGCACGTGAAATCGCCGCGTCGCAGGCAGGCATTGGCCAGCCCGTTCAGCGTCCGTGCCAGGGCGACCGGCTCGTCGTCGGCCGACAGGCTGTTCGCAAGCGTCTGGAAGCCGGCCTCGGCCTGTTCCGTGCGCCCGGTACGCAGGTCCAGCCAGGCCTCCTGATAGGCCAGCTCCGGCGAGGCCGGGTGATCGCGGCGCGCGGTCGCGAGCAGGGTCCTGGCCGCTTCCGCGTCGCCGTCCAGGTAGGCGGCTTCGGCCTGCTTGAGCGTTCGGTCCAGTCCCTCGTCGAGGGCCGGCGCGCGAGGACCGGCGTCCAGTCCCATCGCGACCGCCAGCCGGTCGGCCGCCGCGCGCGCCGCGTCGAAGACCTGCTCGCCCTCGGACGAAACCTCCAGGCGGCCGGGCAGGTCGCCGTGAACGACGGTCAGCGTGACACGCCAGTGCGTATCGGTCCGGGCGATGCGCGACTGCACGATCCGGCCGGCGACGGCCGTCTCGGCCAGTCGCGCCAGCGCGGCGGCGTCGAGCGCGGCGATGTCCTCGCCGCGCGTCAGCGCCGCGACGTTGTCACTGGGCACCATCGGCTGTCCCGAGGCGGCCAACTGCTCGCTGACCAGCGCCATGATGCCCAGGCGCAGCCACGCCTCGCCGACACCGGCCTCGACGATCGCCGGCAGCGCCAGCGCAGGGCGGGCTTCCATCGGCGGCAAGGCCTCGGCGACACCGTCCACCGGCAGCGCGCGTGGCTCCACGAGAACCCGCTGGACCAGCACGAAACCGGATGCCAGCACGAATGCGCACGCCAGAATCCCACCGGCCAGGCGCATCCGGTTCCGCAGCGGGACCACCGGGGCGTCGGGCACGTCGTGCGCGGAATGACGAGCCGGGTCCGCGACGAGTACCGGTGCCTCGGCCTCCTCCGGCTCGGCAGTCTCCGGCGTGGCGGCCGGCGCGGCCGCGTCCGTGGACTCGATCAGGCGCGTCGCCGCGACCCAGCGATAGCCGAAACCCGGCACGGTCCGGATCGTGCGTTGCTCCTCGCCGGTATCGCCCAGCAGCTTGCGCGCACGCACGACCAGCTGCGCGAGCAGGTTGTCGCCGGAATCGGCACGATTCCAGATGGTGGCGATCAGCTCGTCACGGCCGACTGCGCGGTCGCGATGCTCGATCAACCAGGCGATGCACTCGAAGACGCGCGAAGGCAGCAGCACGCTCCGGCCATCGGTCCTGCGCAACTCGCGTGCATCGAGGTCGAGCCGGAAATCTTCGAACTGAAAAACACGCCGGGCCATCTACGAAGAGCCGATTACCAGGAAGCCGGAAAAGTGAACGAACCGAGCGGGACCGTCACGTGGCGGTTCGCTGGCGTCCCATGGTAGGGCAAGTCTAGACACGGCGCCGACGTCGCGCGGGCCACCGCTCGGCCGCGCCCGGCGGCGCATCGGCCGGCCTTGCAGCACCGCCGCCGCCAGTGCCCGGCCTGTCCAGGCGCCGGCACCACGGCGGACCGGCCGTCGCGTCACGCGCGCCGGTAGACGATCTCGGTGGCCTTGGCTTCCGGGCCGTCCGGCTCGATGTTCCAGGCGGTCAGCACCAGGGTGTCGGGGTCGGGCTGCTCGATCGTGGTGCGCCAGCCCCACGGCGGCGTGCCGTCGTGGCCGCCGTAGTGGCAGAGCACGTCCGGGAGTGGTCCGGCGTCGCCGGCGCCGGTCGAGAACAGGATCGCCGAGCCGGTGTGGAAGCTGTCGATCCAGGCCATCTCGTAGCGCTTGGCGTCGATGTGCCAGCCGATCAGCACCATGCCCTGCAGCGGCTTGCCGCCGAGGGTGCTCTCATACTCGTGGATCATGAAGCGGCCGCCGAGTGCCGGGCGGATCGAGCCGCGGATGGGCGACTCGTCGCTGGGAGCCCCCGGTTCGAACCAGACCCGCGAGACACCGACCCATTCGCCGGCCAGGCGCGCCAGCGCGTGATGGTGTCCGCCCGGCGCCTGCGATGCTTCGAAAGCGGAACTGCCCATACCCTGCTCTCCTCGTCGACGAATGCCTTCAGGCCGGCGCCTTGCGCGGCTTGCGCCGGCCCGGCGCTGCTGCCGGCTCGTCCTGCGCGGTCCGCGGTTCGGCGGTCACCAGGCGAAAATCGATCTTGCGGTCCTCCAGGCTCGCGCGCAATACCTGCACGCGCACCTTGTCGCCGAGGCGGAACCTGAGGCCGCGCCGCTCACCGGTCAGCAGGTGACGGATCGGATCGAAATGGTAGTAGTCGTTCGGCAGCTGGGTGATGTGGACCAGGCCGTTGATCTTCGAATCGACCAGCTCGACGAACAGGCCGAACGAGGTGACGCCGGAGACCACGCCGTCGAACTCGCTGCCGACGTGCTTCTCCATCCACGCGCACTTGTAGCGCTCGTCGACGTCGCGCTCGGCCTCGGACGCGCGCCGCTCGTTGTGCGAGCAGTGGGTGGCCATGCCGGCCATGTCGCCGGCGCTGTAGGCATAGCTGTCGGCCTTGCCGCCGGCCAGCGCGTGACGGATCGCGCGATGGACGAGCAGGTCCGGATAGCGGCGGATCGGCGAGGTGAAATGCGCATAGGCCTGCAGCGCCAGGCCGAAGTGCCCGGTGTTCTGCGGCTGGTAGACGGCCATGCTCTGCGAGCGCAGCACCACCGACTCGATCAGGCTGGCGTCCACGCGCTGGCGGATGCTGTGCAGCAGCGCCGAGAAGTCGGCCGGCACCACCTCGCCGTAGGCCGGCAGCCCCAGTCGGAACTCGCGCAGGAACTCCAGCAGGTCGGCGTACTTGGACTCGGGCGGCGGCTCGTGCACGCGATAGGGCGCCGGAATGCGCTTCTTCAGCAGGAACTTCGCTGCCTCGACGTTGGCGGCGATCATGCATTCCTCGATCAGCATGTGCGCATCGTTACGCTCGCGCGCGTCGAGCTGCACGACTTCGCCGTGCGGGTCCAGGCGGAACTCCACTTCACGGCTCTCGAAGTCGATCGCGCCGCGCTGGCGCCGCGCCTTGGCCAGCACCGTGTACAGGCCATGCAGATGCTCGATCTGCGGCATCAACGCGCCGATCTCGGCGCGGGCGTCGGCATTGCGCTCACCGATCGCCTGCCAGACGCGGTCGTAGGTCAGGCGCGCATGCGAGCGCATCACGGCCGGGTAGAAGCGCGTGCCGGTGACCTCGCCTTCGTGGTCGATGCGCATGTCACAGACCATGCACAGGCGGTCCACCTTCGGGTTGAGCGAGCAGATGCCGTTGGACAGCGTCTCGGGCAGCATCGGCACGACGAAGCCGGGGAAGTACACCGAGGTGGCGCGTTTGTAGGCTTCCTCGTCGAGGGCGCTGCCGGGCTGGACGTAGTGCGAGACGTCGGCGATCGCGACGACCAGCCGGAAGCCCGAGCGCGTCGGCTGGGCGAAGACCGCGTCGTCGAAGTCCTTCGCGTCGGCGCCGTCGATCGTGACCAGCGGCAGGTCGCGCAGGTCCACGCGGTCGGCGATATCGGCGGTGCCGACGGTCGGCTCGACACGGGCGGCCTCGTCGAGCGCGGCCTGCGGCCATTCGTGCGGCAGGTCGTGGCTGGCGATCGCCATCTCCACGATCAGCGACGGCGTGAGCCGCTCGCCGAGCACCGCCACCACGCGTCCGATCGGGCCGCGGTACGGTGTCGGCGGCTCGGTGATCTCGGCAATGACGATCTGGCCGGCGCCGGCACCGGCACGTGCCGCCGGTGGAATCAGGATGTCCTGGTGCAGGCGGCGGTCGTCGGGCGAGACCAGCACCAGGCCGTTCTCCTCGACGATGCGGCCGACCAGGCGCGAAGAACGCCGCTCGAGCACCTCGACGATCGAGCCCTGGCGGCGCCCGCGCCGGTCGACGCCGACGACGCTGCCGAGCACCCGGTCCCCGTGCAGGACCTGGCGCATCTGCGCCGGCGACAGGTACAGGTCCTCGCCGCCCGCGTCGGCGCGCAGGAAGCCGTAGCCTTCGGCATTGGCGATCACAACGCCGGGAATCAGGTCCAGCTTCTGCGCGACGCCGTAGCCGCCGCGGCGGTTCTGCAGCAGCTGGCCGTCGCGGACCATCGCCGCCAGCCGCTTGCCGAGTGCGTCGAGGTCCGGCGCCTCGTGCAGCTCCAGTGCCTCGGCGATGCGCTCGATGCGCAGCAGCTCGCCGCGCTCGGCCAGCAGGTGCAGGATCGCCTCGCGGCTCGGGATCGGCCGGGCGTAGCGGCTGGCCTCGCGCGCCGCCTGCGGATCGACCAGCGGCGGCGTGCCGGAGCGGGAAGGCGAGGGTCGTTTCGTACCGGCCGGCCGCGGTGGCGGATCGGGCATCCAGGGCGGTGCCTTGGAGCGCTTGGCGGCCTCCGCCGGCTTGCGCGGGCCGGTCTTTGCGCCGGCCTTGGTCGTGTTTCGCGCAGGGGGAGTCTTCTTGCGCAAGGTCTCGTGTCTCCTTGGGTGGGGGTCAGCGTGAACCGCTGCCCGGGGGATTGCAACCGTCGCCGGTCCCGTGTCGCGAGGCCCGCCGATCCCGGCCGGCGCCACGGTAGCAAGCGCCGGCTGACTGCGGGCGCACCGGTCAGGCGGCGCCGCTGAGGTGCTCGTGGAGGATCGCCACGCCGATCGCGATCAGGATCAGGCCGCCGACCGCCTCGGCGCGCCGGCCGACCAGCCGTCCCAGCGCCCGTCCGAGCATGATGCCGGCGGTCACCATCGTCAGCGTGCACAGCCCGATCACCGCGGCCACGACGAGGATGTTGACGTCGATGAAGGCCAGGCCGACACCGACCGCCATGGCATCGATGCTGGTGGCCAGCCCGGTCGCCGCCAGCGCCAGCAGGCTGTGCCGCTTGCCCGTTTCGGCCGGCGCCGCCTCGGCCTGGCTCTCCTGGCGGAGGCTGGCCACGATCATGTGCAGTCCCAGCGCGGCCAGCACCACGAACGCGATCCAGTGGTCCCAGGCCTCGACGAATGGCGCGGCGGCGATGCCGAGCGCCCAGCCGGCCAGCGGCGTGAGCGCCTCGATGGTGCCGAAGATCGCGCCGGCGCGCAGCGCTTCGGGCAGCCGCGGATCGCGCATCGCGGCACCCTTCCCCACCGCCGCGGCGAACGCGTCGGTGGACATGGCAAAGCCCAGCAGAAGAATCGAAAACGGGGACATGGGGAGATCCAGGCCGGGCTCGTCGACAACGGCCTGCGGACGCGCCCAACCTTCGTTGCGCACGCGGGCCGTTGGTCTCGCCAACCGGATTCGGCTGCCCGCACCACGGCTGTAGGCCGAGTGTGTTGATGCGGGCGCATCCCAGGGAACGCGGGATGCAGGCTACTCCCCAAAGGGACGCGGAGCATACCACGACCGGGATGCACCCGCCGGCGGATCGCCGGATTGTTTCGCGGCCGGATAGGGTTCTTCCGCGCCCGATCGCGGCCATTGAACGCAATCTTCACACGAGGCCGGCGCCGGCGACGAAAACTCCGGGGTTCCCGTCCGAACGAGGAAGCCTCCATGACCACACGACGCCAGTTCCTGACCGTATCGGCGGCGGCGGCCGCCGCCGGCCTGTTGCCGCCGGGCCTCGCCTGGGCGCAGCCGGCGACCGCGCCGATGCAGACGCGCAAGATCCCTTCCAGCGGCGAAGCGCTGCCCGTGATCGGCATGGGCACGTCGGGCAGCTTCCAGGTCGGCGAGACGCCGGCCGAGCGCGACCCACTGCGCGAGGTGCTGGGCCGCTTCTTTGCCGGCGGCGGCACCGTGATCGACACCGCGCCGAGCTACGGCACGGCCGAGACCGTCATGGGCGATCTGCTCGCCGAGCTCGGCCTCACCGGCAAGGCCTGGCTGGCGACCAAGCTGTCCGGCGTCAACGGGCGCGAAGCGGGCCTGGCGCAGTTCTCCGCCTCGCTCGGACGCCTGAAGACCGACAAGGTGGCCCTGCTCGCGGTCCACAACCTCGGCGACTGGAAGACCCAGTTCGAGGTGATCAAGCAGCTGAAGGCCGAAGGCAAGGTGCGCTACAGCGGCCTGACCCACTACCTGGAAAGCGGCCAGGACGCGCTGGTCGAGGTGGTCAAGGCGACGCGGCCGGATTTCCTGCAGATCAATTACTCGGTCAGCACGCGCGGCGCCGAGAAGACCGTGTTCCCGGTGGCGCAGGAGCTGGGCGTGGCGGTGATGATCAATCGCGCCTTCGACGACGGCAAGCTGTTCGCCCGCGTCAAGGACAAGCCGCTGCCGGCCTGGGCGGCCGAAGCGGGCATCGGCTCGTGGGCGCAGGCGTTCCTGAAGTTCGCGCTCAGCCACCCGGCCGTCACCGTCGTCATCCCGGCAACCGGCAAGCCCGACCGCCAGAGCGACAACCTCAACGCGGGTGACGGCCCGACCCTGACACAGGCGCAGCGCGAGGACCTGATCACGCTGATCGGCTGAGCCTCCGCCGTTCGGTGCAGTCACTGCGCAGATCGTCCGGACCAGGCCCGCTTCGTCCTTTTCGGCCTTGTCCGGGCGATCCGGCTTCGGTAGATGCTGCGGGAGGCGGCGCTTATCGCGTCCGCCGTGACACTGCTGCGCCGTGCGCGCACCGGTCCGCGATCGTCCTTCCGACAGGCCCCTCATGACGCCACACGCCTCGCCGCCCACCCGCCTCCTTGCGCGGCTCTTCGATGTCCGTGACGGCGAAGCAGGCGGCGTCGCCGCCGGGGTCGCCGTGTTCTTCCTGCTGTTCGCGAGCTATTTCATGCTGCGGCCGGTACGCGAGACGATGGGTATCGCCGGCGGCATCGAGAACCTGCAATGGCTGTTCACGGCCACCTTCGTCAGCTCGCTGGTGGTGCTGCCGTTCTTCGGCTGGCTGGCCGCACGCGTGCCGCGGCGGCAGATCCTGCCCTGGACCTACGGCTTCTTCACGCTGAACCTCGTCGCGTTCGCGATCGGTTTCCGGCTCGACCCGGACAACGTCTGGGCCGCGCGCGTCTTCTACGTCTGGCTGTCGGTGTTCAACCTGCTGGTGATCTCGCTGGCCTGGAGCGTGCTGGCCGACCTGTTCTCCACCGCGCAGGCCAAGCGCCTGTTCGCGATGATGGCGGGCGGCGCGAGCCTGGGCGGCCTGGCCGGGCCGGTGCTGAGTACGCTGCTGGTCGGCGTGATCGGCCATGCCGGCCTGCTGTGCCTGTCGGCCGTGCTGCTGGCCGGCGCGATCGTGGCCGCCGCGCGGCTGCAGCGCTGGCGCGACCGGCACCCGCTGCAGGCCGAGGAGGCGACCGCGCGCCGGCGGCCGCTCGGCGGCAGCCCGCTCGCCGGCGCCACGGCCGTGCTGAAGTCGCCGTACCTGATCGGCATCGCGGTGTTCGTGCTGCTGCTGGCCAGCGTCAACACCTTCCTCTACTTCGAGCAGGCACACCTGGTGAAGGAGGCCTTTCCAGACCGGGCCGACCAGACGCGCGTGTTCGGCATCCTCGACATCGTCGTGCAATCGCTGGCGATCCTGACGCAGGTGTTCTTCACCGGCCGCATCGCCCAGCGCCTGGGCGTGGGGGTGCTGCTGGTCGCGGTGCCGGTGGTGGTCGCGTTCGGCTTCCTGTGGATGGCGGTGGCGCCGGTATTCGCGGTGTTCGCCGTGGTGATGGTGGTGCGCCGCGCCGGCGAGTACGCCCTGGTCCGGCCGGGCCGCGAGATGCTCTTCACGACGGTATCGCCGGAAGCCAAGTACAAGGCCAAGAACTTCATCGACACCGTGGTCTACCGCGGTGCCGATGCGCTGAGCGCCTGGGTCAAGGCCTTCATCGACCTGATCGCCAGCCATCCGGCGCTGGCCGCCGTGATCGGCGCGATGATCTCGCTGGTCTGGGGCCTGACCGGCGGCCTGCTGGCGCGCCATCATCGGAGCCTGGAAACGCAGCGGCAGGCCGCGGAAACCGCCGCACCGCGCTGACGCGGCGCAGCGTGCCGATGCCTCAGCCGCCGAGCACGTCCTGCAGCGCGTAGCGGCCGGGTGCCCGGCGTGCCAGCCACAGCGCGGCCCGCACCGCGCCACGCGCGAAGATGTCGCGATCGGTCGCGCGATGCCCCAGTTCCACGCGCTCGCCGGCGCCGTAGAAGGCGACCGTGTGCTCGCCGACGACGTCGCCGCCGCGCACGACCGCGAACCCGATCGCGCCGTCGCGGCGCTCGCCCTCACGCGTGGACGTGGCGGCGACCCGGTCCAGGTCGACACCGCGCCCTACGGCGGCGGCATGGCCGAGCGACAGCGCAGTTCCGGACGGCGCGTCGCGCTTGTGGCGATGATGCGCCTCGACGATCTCGCAGTCCCAGTCCGGCAGCGCGGCGGCAGCCTGGCGGACCAGATGCAGCAGCAGCGCGACGCCGAGGCTGAAATTGGCGCTCCACAACACGGGAATCCGTTCGGCCGCCGCCGCGAGCGCCGCCTGCTGACGCGCGTCCAGGCCGGTCGAGCCGCTGACCAGCGCCGTGCCCGTGCGCAGCGCCAGCGCCAGCGCGGCATCGAAGCCCTGCGGCCCGGCGAAGTCGATCAGTACCTGCGCCGGAGCGACGGGCGCAGCCGCGTAGGCGGCACCGGTACCGCCGGCGAGCAGGTGAGCGGGAACCGGCTGGCCGGCAAGCGGCGAACCGTCGCGGACCAGGGCAGCGGCCAGGCGTGCGCGCGGCGCGTCGCGGATCACCCGCAGCAGCGCTTCGCCCATGCGGCCGGCGGCGCCGAAGACGGCAACGGAAATCGGTTCGGGGGCAACGGTCATGGCGGCGATGCTAACCGATCGCGGCGGCGCTCCGGCAAGCCCGCGAGGGCCGGGCGCGCGCCGGGAGACAGGCTCCCGGCGGCGCCGATGCGACAGGTCAGGATGTCACCCGATCCCAGAACTGCTTGACGTTGTCGAGCCAGGAGCTGTTGCGCGGGGAATGCGCGGCGGCGTCCTCGCCCTGGAACGTCGCCTCGAACCGCTCGAGCAGCTCGCGCTGGTCGCGCGTCAGCCGGACCGGCGTCTCGACGACGACGCGGCAGATCAGGTCGCCGGTGCGTCCGCTGCGGACCGACTTGACGCCCTTGCCGCGCAGCCGGAACAGCTTGCCGCTCTGGGTCTCGGCCGGAATCGCGATCGCCGCCTCGCCGCCCAGCGTCGGCACCTTGAGCTCGGCCCCGAGTGCGGCCTGGGCGAAGCGGATCGGCACCTCGCAATGCAGGTCGTCGCCGTCGCGCTGGAACACGGCGTGCTCGCGCACGCGCACTTCCACGTAGAGGTCGCCGGGCACGGTGCCGGCCGGACCGGCCTCGCCCTGCCCGGTCAGCCGGATGCGATCGCCGTTGTCGACGCCGGCCGGGATGCGGACCGAGAGCGTGCGCTCGTCGTGCACGCGGCCCTCGCCGCGGCAGTCGCGGCAGGGATTGGCGACCGTCTTGCCGCTGCCGCCGCAGTGCGGGCAGGTCTGCTGCACCGAGAAGATGCCGTTCTGCATGCGCACGCGGCCGTGGCCGCGGCAGGTGCCGCAGCTGACGGTCTTGCCGTCGGCCGAGCCGGAGCCGGTGCAGGTGGCGCATTCGACCAGGGTCGGCACGTCGATCGATTTCTCGATCCCGAAGACGGCTTCCTCCAGGTCCAGCTCCAGCATGTAGCGCAGGTCCGAACCGCGCCGCGGGCCGCCGCGGCCGCCGCCCATGCCGAAGATGTCCGAGAAGATGTCGCCGAAGATGTCGCCGACATCGCCGCGGAAGCCGCCGCCGTTGCCCATGCCGCCCTCGAACGCGGCATGGCCGTGCTGGTCGTAGAGCGCGCGTTTGCGCGCGTCGGACAGCACGTCGTAGGCCTCCTTGGCCTCCTTGAAGCGTTCCTGCGCGGCCGGGTCGTCCGGGCAGCGGTCCGGGTGGCATTTCATCGCCAGCCGCCGGAAGGCCTTCTTGATGTCGTCCTCCGACGCCGAGCGTTCGGCGCCGAGGATGTCGTAGTAGTCGCGTTTGCTCATGGTCGGCGCAAGACGTCGGGGTCGGGTGGGTCGGAAAAGAAAACGGAGCCGGCAGGCCGGCTCCGTTCCCTCTCGTCTGGCGTCTTACTTCTTGTCGTCCTTGACCTCGGTGAACTCGGCGTCGACGACGTCGTCGCCACCGGCCGCCGAACCGCCGCCCGCCTGGGCGCCGGCATCGGTCTGCTGCGGACCGGCCGCGGCCGCCGCATACAGCGACTGGGCCACTTCCTCGAGCCGGCTGGTGCGGGCCTCGATCTGCGCCTTGTCGTCGCTCTTCATGACCTTCTCCAGCTCCGACAGCGCTTCCTCGATCGGTCCGATCTGGCCGCCGGCGAGCTTGCCGCCGTGCTCCTTGAGCGCGTCGCGCGTGGCGTGGACCAGTTGGTCGGCCTTGTTGCGGGCGCCGACCAGCTCGTGGAACTTGCGGTCCTCTTCCTTGTTGGCCTCGGCGTCGCTGACCATGCGCTGGATCTCATCGTCGGACAGGCCCGAACCGGCCTTGATCTCGACGCGCTGCTCCTTGTTGGTCTTCTTGTCCTTGGCCGACACGTGCAGGATGCCGTTGGCGTCGATGTCGAACGTGACCTCGATCTGCGGCATGCCGCGCGGCGCGTTGTCGATGCCGGTGAGGTCGAACTTCGCCAGCGACTTGTTGAAGCGCGCCTGCTCGCGTTCGCCCTGCAGCACGTGCACGGTGACCGCGCTCTGGTTGTCCTCGGCGGTCGAGAACGTCTGCGAGGCCTTGGTCGGGATCGTGGTGTTCTTCTCGATCAGCTTGGTGAACACGCCACCGAGCGTCTCGATGCCCAGCGACAGCGGCGTCACGTCGAGCAGCAGCACGTCCTTGACGGTGCCGCCGAGCACGCCGCCCTGGATCGCCGCGCCGACGGCGACGGCCTCGTCCGGGTTGACGTCCTTGCGCGGCTCCTTGCCGAAGAAGTCCTTGACCGCCTCCTGCACCTTGGGCATGCGCGTCTGGCCACCGACGAGGATGACCTCGCTGACGTCGGACACGCGCAGGCCCGCATCGTTGAGCGCGATGCGGCACGGCTCGATCGTGCGCTTGACCAGGTCCTCGACCAGCGCCTCGAGCTTGGCGCGCGTGAGCTTGATGTTGAGGTGCTTGGGACCGGAGGCATCGGCCGTGACGTACGGCAGGTTGACCTCGGTCTGGTGCGAGGTCGACAGCTCGATCTTCGCGCGCTCGGCCGCGTCCTTCAGGCGCTGCAGCGCGAGCGGATCGTTTTTGAGGTCGACGCCCTGGTCCTTCTTGAACTCCTCGACGAGGTAGTCGATGACGCGCTTGTCGAAGTCCTCGCCGCCGAGGAAGGTGTCGCCGTTGGTGGCCAGCACCTCGAACTGACGCTCGCCGTCGACCTCGGCGATCTCGATGATCGACACGTCGAACGTGCCGCCGCCGAGGTCGTAGACGGCGATCTTGCGGTCGCCGCCCTTCTTGTCCAGGCCGTAGGCCAGCGCGGCCGCGGTGGGCTCGTTGATGATGCGCTTGACGTCGAGGCCGGCGATGCGACCGGCATCCTTGGTCGCCTGGCGCTGGCTGTCGTTGAAGTAGGCGGGCACCGTGATGACGGCCTCGGTGACCGGCTCGCCGAGGAAGTCCTCGGCGGTCTTCTTCATCTTCATCAGCACCTTCGCCGAGATTTCCGGCGGCGCCATCTTCCTGCCGTCGGCGGTCTCGATCCAGGCGTCACCGTTGTCGTGCGCGACGATCTTGTACGGCACGATGCCGATGTCCTTCTGCACCTCGGCGTCGGTGAACTTGCGGCCGACCAGCCGCTTGACGGCGTAGAAGGTGTTCTTGGGATTGGTCACCGCCTGCCGCTTGGCAGTCGCGCCGACGACGACCTCGTTGTCCTTGAAGGCGACCACCGACGGTGTCGTGCGATCGCCCTCGGAGTTCTCGATGACGCGCGCCGTCGTGCCTTCCATGACCGCGACACACGAATTGGTGGTGCCGAGGTCGATACCGATGATCTTGCCCATGACTGTCTACTCTCTCCCGCGAAGTGGTTTCGGTCGCTGTGACCGTTGCTGGCGCAGAATCTGGGGGTCTGCACCCCGCTTTCAAGCGTTTTCCCATTCAATCCCGCCGCTTGCGGCAGGCACGGATCGAAAGGGGGACGCGATTATCGGGGCGATTTTCTGAACTTCCGAGTGCACGAGCGGCAGCCGGAATGGTCCTCCCCATGAACGACGACACCGGCGCGCTGCGGCGCCGGCGTTCCCCTCGCCTCAGTCGGCCGCCTTGGCCACTGTCACCAGGGCCGGCCGCAGCAGCCGGTCGTTGAGGATATAGCCCTTCTGGAAGACGGCCACGACCGCACCGGCCGGGTGCTCGGCCGACGCGACCATCTGCATCGCCTGGTGCTGCTCCGGATCGAATGCCCAGCCGACCGGATCGATCACCTTCAGGCCGTTGGTCTCGACCACCTTCGTGAGCTCGCGCAGCGTCAGCTCGACGCCGCCGCGCAGGGCCGCGTAGTCGGTGCCGGGCGCCGCCAGGCCGCGCTCGAGGTTGTCGAGCACCGGCAGCAGGTCGGCCAGGAGCTTCTCATTGGCGAAACGCCGCGCCTGCTCCAGGTCACGCTGGAGGCGGCGGCGCTGGTTCTCGATCTCGGCACGCTCGCGCAGCACGGTATCGCGCATGTCGGCGAGGTTGCGCTCGGCCTCGGCCAGCTGCGCGGTGAGGCGATCGAGATCGGCGATGCCTTCGTCCGACGGCGAGGACGTGCCCTCGGGCGGCCGGCTGCCGGCTGGATCGGTGCTTTCCATCATGGCTCTCCACCTGTCAAAAAAACGCCGCCGGCCCGATGTGCCGGAGGCAAGTATTCGATTGTCGGGCACTTATTGTGCCGGCTGCGCGCGGTTCAAGGTTCCGGAGATGATCTGGGCGGTGGCCTGGACCATCGGGATCACCCGCTCGTAGGCCATGCGCGTCGGGCCGATCACGCCGAGCACGCCCAGGATCCGGCCGTGGACACCATACGGCGCCGTGACCAGCGAGAAGCCGTCGAGCGCCGCGAAACCCGATTCCTCGCCGATGAACAGGCGCACGCCCTCGGCCCGGGCGCAGCGCTCCAGCAGCTGCAGCAGGTCGCGCTTGCGCTGGAACGCCTCGAACAGCTCGCGCAGGCGGTCGATGTCGCCCTGGTCCTGCCGGCCCATGAGGCGGGTCTGGCCGGAGACCAGCATGTCGCTGTCGGTGCTGGCCTGGAACGCCTGGGCGGCCACGTCCACCGCTGCGCTGAGCAGCCGGTTCAGGCGCACGCCCTCCTCGCGCATCTCGCGCAGCAGCCGGGCGCGGATGTCGTCGATGCGCATGCCGGCGAACTGGCTGTTGAGGAAGTTGGCGATCTGCTCGAGCTCGCCGGCGCCGTAGGACCGCTGCGTGCTGACGACGCGGTTCTGCACCTGGCCGTCGGTGAACACCAGGATCACCAGCAGCCGGCCGGGATCGAGCATGACGAAATCGATGTGGCGGAACGGGAACTCCTCGCGCCGCGGTACGCTGACCACGCCGACGAAGTGGGTCATCTCCGACAGCAGCGAGGTGGCGCTGTTGAGCAGGTCCGGCGTCGCCGCGTCGGTCGGCAGCTCGCGCCGCAGCTGCGCCAGCTGCTCCTCGTCGGGCGGCTGCATCTCCAGCAGGCTGTCGACGAACACGCGGTAGCCCTGCGCGGTCGGCACGCGGCCGGCCGAGGTATGCGGCGCCGCGACCAGGCCGACCTCCTCCAGGTCCGCCAGCACGTTGCGGATCGTCGCCGGACTGACGTCCAGGCCCGAGGACTTGGCGAGCGTGCGCGAGCCGACCGGCTGGCCGTCGCTGATGTAGTGCGAGATCAGCGTGCGCAGCAGGTGCCGGGCGCGGGCGTCGAGCGGATGGACTGGCGGGGCGTTCATCGAACCAGCGGAAAACCGGTCAACCGGCGGCCTGCACGCTAACAAGCGGCTGCCCCCGGTTCAAGGGCCACCCCCTTCCGCGTCGGCCCGGCCGGCCCCGTCGCCCCGGCCGGCGCGTATCAGCCGGTGCGACGCGATCGCGCTAGCGTCCTGTTCATTGCCATCGCCGGCAACGATAATCCGCTACCCGCCGCCACCGTCACGCCCAAGCCCTGCGCCATGCTGGAAACCCTGTACGTCAAGGATTTCGCGATCGTCCAGAACGCCGAGATCACGTTCGGCCAGGGCCTGACCGTCGTGACCGGCGAGACCGGTGCCGGCAAGTCGCTGATCGTCGATGCCCTGCTGCTGCTGGCCGGCGGCCGCGGCGACAGCGGCATGGTCCGCCACGGCTGCGACCGGGCCGAGCTTTCGGCCCGGTTCGCGATCGGCGACCGCGCCGACTTGCTCGCCTGGCTGCGCGAGGAGGACCTCGACGACGAAGGCGCCTGCCAGCTGCGGCGCGTGATCCGCAGCGAAGGCAGCTCGCGCGCCTGGATCAACGGGCGGCCGGTGGCGCTGACCCAGCTCAAGGCGCTCGGCGAGCGCCTGATCGAGATCCACGGCCAGCACGAGCACCAGACCCTGCTCGATCGCGGCGCCCAGCTCGACCTGCTCGATACCTTCGGCGGCCACGCCGACGCACGCGGCGAGGTGGCGCGCCTGGCGCAGGCCTGGCGCACGGTGCAGGGCCGCATCGCCACGCTGACCGGCGGCGCCGACCACGGCGAGCGGATCGAGTGGCTGGCGCACCAGGTGGACGAGCTGGAGCGGCATGCGCTCGACGCCGACGCGTTCGCCGCGCTGGAGGATACCCACCGCCGCCTCGCCAATGCCGGCCAGTTGGTGCAGGGCTGCGCGGGCCTGGCCGAGCGCCTCGACGGCGACGGCGAGTTCGCGCTGGCGCGCCTGGTCGCGCGCACCCATGCCGACAGCCAGCGCCTGGCCGAACTGGACCCGCGCCTGGCCGCGCTGGTCGAGCTGCTCGAGGCGGCGCGCATCCAGGTCGACGAGGCCGGCGACACGCTGGCGCGCTACCAGGACGCGCTGGACCTCGATCCGGAGCGCCTCGCCGAGATCGAGGCGCAGCTCGCCCGGCTGCACGAGCTTTCGCGCAAGCACCGCCGTCCGATGGGCGAACTCAAGGCCCTCGCCGACACGTTGCGCGAGGAACTGGAAACCCTGCGCGGCGCCGGCACCGAGCTGGAGCGCCTGCGCGCCGAAGCCGCGCGGGTCGAGACCGGCTATGCCGCGGCGGCCACGGTGCTCTCCGGCGCCCGCGCGGCGACTGCCGCCCGGCTCGGCGAGGCCGTCACCGCCCTGATGACCGAACTGGGCATGGCCGGCCGCTTCGAGGCCGCGCTCGAACCCGACGACGGCGCCGAACCGGCCGCCGCCGGCCGCGAGCGCTGCGAGTTCCTGGTCAGTACCAATCCCGGCCAGCCGCCGCGCCCGCTGCGCAAGGTCGCCTCCGGCGGCGAGCTGTCGCGGATCGGCCTGGCGATCGAGGTCGCCGCGCTCGGCGCCGACGCGACCGGCACGATGGTCTTCGACGAGGTCGATTCGGGTGTCGGCGGCGCGGTGGCGGAGATCGTCGGCCAGAAGCTGCGCCGCCTGGCCGCACGCTGCCAGGTGCTGTGCGTGACGCACCTGCCGCAGGTCGCGGCCCAGGGACACCAGCACCTGCGCGTGGCCAAGTCCAGCGACGCGGCGTCGACGACCGTCCGCATCGAGGGCCTCGACGAAGGCGCGCGCCGCGACGAGGTCGCGCGCATGCTCGGCGGCATCGAGATCACGCGCCAGACGCTGGCACACGCACGGCAGATGCTCGACAGCGCGCGCCAGGCCGGCTGATCGCGCCGGAGCCGGCGACGCCGGCCCCGGCCGGGGCTTACTTGATCAGGCGCAGCGTCAGCGGATAGCGGTAGGTCTGGCCGTTGTTGGCGTTGATCGCGGCGACGATCGTCAGCACGATCCAGACCGCCAGCAGCACCAGGCCGAGCGGCAGCGTCAGGAAGATGCCGATGCCGAACGTGCCGATCGTGATGATCCACAGGCCGATCCAGATCATCAGCGCGGTCAGGTTGAAGTTGAGCGCCTCGCGCGCCTGGTCGGCGGCGAACGGCAGCGTGTCGCGCTTGACCAGCCAGACCACCAGCGGCCCGAGCACGCAGCCGAAGCCGGCGGTGAAGAACGCGCTGAACGCCGACAGGTGGCCGAGCAGCGCCCAGGTCCGCTCATCGTTGCTGAGCGTGGTCGGCGGGGAAATGGTCGGGTCTTCCGTCATCACGGCACTCCTCGTTGAAGGAGGTTCCACGGTGGATTTCAGCGCCCGGGGCGTCAAGGGCGCGCAGTCATGCCCGGGCCCGGCCGTTCAGCGCGCGGATACCCTGGCTGCGACGGCGGCACGGGCGGCACCGTGCGGACGGCGCGCGCGCATGCGCGGCCGCCAGGGCCCTACTGCCGACGGCCGTGCCGCTACTCGCCCGCGATCGTCATCCGCTCGAGCAGGATCGAGCCGGTCAGCAGGTGCGAGCGCGGATCGACGTCGCGGCCGATCGCAACGATGCCGGCGAACATCTCGCGCAGGTTCGAGGCGATCGTGATCTCCTCGACCGGGTAGGCGATCTCGCCGTTCTCGACCCAGAAGCCCGACGCGCCGCGCGAGTAGTCGCCGGTGATCAGCGACACGCCCTGCCCCATCACCTCGGTGACGACCAGGCCGGTACCCATGCGCCGCAGCAGCGCGGCGAAGTCGTCCGCGCCGGGGGTGACGACGAGGTTGTGGATGCCACCGGCGTTGGCGGTGGTCGCCAGGCCGAGCTTGCGCGCCGAGTAGCTGCCGAGGATGTAGCGCTGCAGCACGCCGTCGCGTACGAGGTCGGCGTCGCGCGTGGCGACGCCTTCGGCATCGAACACGCTCGAGCCGTGCCCGCGCGGCAGGCGCGGCCGTTCGGTCATCTGGACGAAACCGGGGAACACCGGCCGGCCCAGGTGATCGACGAGGAAGCTCGCGCGCCGGTACAGCGCACCACCGCTGACCGCCGACAGGAAGTGGCCGATCAGGCCGCGCGCCACCTCGGGCACGAACAGGACCGGGCACTGCCGCGTCGAGAGCCGGCGCGCGTCGAGACGCGCGACCGTGCGCTCGGCGGCACGGCGGCCGATCGTTTCCGGGTCGGTGAAATCGGTGGCCGAGCGTACCGCGTCGTACCAGTAGTTCTGCTGCATGCCCTGCGCATCCTCGGCGATCAGTGCGCACGACAGCAGGTGGCGGGTACTGCGCTCGACGCCGGCGAAGCCGGCCGAGTTGGCATTGGCCAGTACCGACTCGCCGACCTGCACCGCGGCGCCTTCGGAATTGCTGATGCGCGGATCGTGGCCGCGCCCGGCCGCCTCGATGCGCAGGCCGAGCTCGATCGCCTGCTCGGCGTCGATCGCCCAGGGGTGCCACAGGTCCAGGTCCGGAAACTCGCGCGCGTAGAGCGCCGGGTCGGCCAGGCCGTTGCAGGGGTCCTCTTCGGTATGGCGGGCGATCGCGCAGGCGTGCTCGACGGTCCGCGCGATCGACTCCGGGTCGAGATCGGCGGTGCTGGCCGAGCCCTTGCGCTTGCCGAACAGCACGGTCAGCGACACGCCGCGATCGCGCGTGCGCGTGATCGTCTCGACCTCGCCCAGGCGGACGCCGACATCCAGGCCGGTATCGATGCTGGCGGCCACTTCCGCCTCGCTGGCGCCGGCCGACCGGCAGCGGCGCAGCACGTCCTGGCAGACCTCGGCGAGCCGGGCCAGCTCGTCCTGGCTGGTATCGTTTCTAGGGGTGAGCGCTGCGTTCACGTTATGATTTTCCGATGATCGACCACGACGTTACCGATGAGTATGCGGGCCCGAGTCGCAGCCAGCTGCGGCGCGAGGCCCTGGATGTATTGAAACTGGCGACGGCGCTGGCTGCGCTTTCAGACGCCCAGCTCGACCGGCTGCCGCTGCCCGAGGACGTCCGCGGCGAGGTCGAGCGCACCCGCGCGACGCCTTCGCACGGCGCCCGCAAGCGGCAGACGCAGTACCTGGCCAAGCACCTGCGGCGGCTCGACGAGGAGGCGCTCGAGGCGATTCGCCGCCTGCTCGACCACGACCGCCAGTCCGCACATCGCGAAACCGCGCTGCTGCACCAGTTGGAAGCCTGGCGCGACCGCCTCGTCGCCGAAGGCGATCCGGCGCTGGACGCCCTGCTCGAACGGCATCCGGGCGGCGACCGCCAGCAACTGCGCGCCTTGATCCGGCAGGCCCGGCTCGAAGCCGAGCGCGCCAAGCCGCCGCGCGCGGCGCGCGAGCTGTTCCGCCTGCTGCGCGCCCACCTGGACGCCGGCCCGGCGGCCTGAAGGCCCGCGCCGCACGCCGCGCGGACCGCGCGCGTGCGGTTGACCGGCACGGCTCATGCGGCGGTGCCGCCGACCGTCATCGCGTCGATCTTCAGCGTCGGCTGGCCGACACCGACCGGCACGCTCTGGCCGTCCTTGCCGCAGACGCCGACGCCCTCGTCGAGCGCCAGGTCGTTACCGATCATCGACACGCGCGTCAGCACGTCCGGGCCGGAGCCGACCAGGGTCGCGCCCTTGACCGGACGCGTCACGCGGCCGTTCTCGATCAGGTAGGCCTCGCTGGCGGAGAACACGAACTTGCCGTTGGTGATGTCGACCTGGCCGCCGCCGAAGTTGACTGCGTAGAGGCCGCGCTTGACCGAGCCGATGATCTCTTCCGGCGCCAGCGTGCCGGGCAGCATGTAGGTGTTGGTCATCCGCGGCATCGGCAGGTGCGCGAACGACTCGCGCCGGCCGTTGCCGGTCGGTGCCGCCTTCATCAGGCGCGCATTGGCCTTGTCCTGCATGTAGCCCTTGAGGATGCCGTTCTCGATCAGCGTGGTGCAGCGGGTCGGCGTGCCTTCGTCGTCGATGCTGAGCGAACCGCGCCGGCCGGCCAGGGTGCCGTCGTCGACGACGGTCACGCCGGCGGCCGCGACGCGCTCGCCGATGCGGCCGGCGAAGGCCGAGGTTTCCTTGCGGTTGAAGTCGCCTTCCAGGCCGTGGCCGATCGCCTCGTGCAGCAGCACGCCCGGCCAGCCGGGGCCGAGCACGACGGTCATCGTGCCGGCCGGCGCGTCGACGGCCTCGAGGTTGACCAGGGCGGTGCGCACCGCCTCGCGGGCGAACGCGTGCGCGCGGCCGTCGGCGAGCAGCTCGTCGAAGCCGTAGCGCCCGCCGCCGCCGCCGCTGCCCGATTCGCGCCGGCCGTTCTGCTCGGCGATCACCTGGACGTTCATGCGCACCAGCGGCCGCACGTCGGCGGCCAGCGTGCCGTCGGAGCCGGCGATCAGAACGGTGTCCACGCCGGCGGAAAGGCTGACGATCACCTGCTGTACGCGCGGATCGAGTGCCCGCGTGAAGCCGTCGATCTCGCGCAGCAGCCGCACCTTGGCCTCGCTCGACAGCGTGTCGATCGGGTCGATCGCCGGATACAGCGCGGCGGCGCTGGCCAGCGCCAGCGGGCGGCCGCTGCCGTTGCTGCCGGCCTTGGCGATCGCACGCGCCGAGCCCGCCGCCTGCAGCAGGGACGGCAGCACGATCTCGTCGGAGTAGGCGAAGCCGGTCTTCTCGCCGGCCACGGCGCGTACGCCCACGCCCTGCTCGATGCTGTGGCTGCCCTCCTTGACGATGCCGTCCTCGAGCAGCCAGGACTCGCTGCGCGAGTGCTGGAAATACAGGTCCGCCGCATCGACCGACGGCGCCATCAGGCGCGCGAAGACGGGTTCGAGATCGGCGGCAGAAAGCCCGCCGGGCCGCAGCAGCCGCTGCTCGGCCTGGGCGATCAATGAGGTCATCGGGGAGTCTTGCTGAACGGATCAGTCCCGAATGATGGGGGCGCCACCGCCCGGTCGCAAGCGCGGACCCCCGTTCAGCGGGCGGGCGGCTCCGGCGCGCGGGCGCCCCTGCCGGCCCGCCCCTGCTCGCGCGAAAGCAACGTGATCTGGGGCTTCTCCCACGGGCCGGTGACCTGGTAGGTGGCGCGCGCGACGGCGTTGATCTGCTTGTTGAACAGGCCCTGCATGACGAGGCCGGCCGCGGCGCCGACCGGGCCGCCGGCGATCGCGCCGACCACCGGCAAGGTGGCACCCGCATGCGGCGTGACCACCATCCGCTGGTCGTAGTCCTTGCTCTGCAGGCCGGTGCGGCCGGTGATCCGGATGTCGGCCGCCGGCCCCTTGATCTGCAGGTCGTCGGTCGCCGCATTGCCGGTGGTCAGCTTGAACGTGCCGGTGATCGCGTTGAAGCTGAAGCCCGACTTGAAGAAATCCGAAAAATCCAGGCTCAGCCGCCGCGGGATCTCGGTCAGCGACAGCAGGCCGAAGATGCGCCCGGCCCCGGGCTCCACGTCGAGGATGCGCCCGGCGCCGACCGTGATCGCCAGCGTGCCGTCCAGCTTCGCCAGCGCGAAGGCGGTCGGCGGCCCGGCCCAGCCGGCCTCGATGCGGGCCGTGGTCTGGCCGCCGTCGATGATCCCGGCATAGCCGAACGCGTCCAGCATCCGTCCCAGGTTGTGCGAGGCCAGGTCGATCGACAGCCGCGACCGATTGTCGGCCTCGGTACCGGTCCAATCGCCCTGTGCGTGCATCTGCAGGTTCGGCGACTTCGCCTCGAGCTGGTCGATGCGCATGCCGCCGGCGACCGGGCGGCTCTCCAGCCGCGTCTGGCCGAGCACGGCGCGGCCGATCTTCAGATCGCCGATCCACACGTGCAGCGGCGGCAGCGCACCGGGCGCGATGGCGCTGACCGTGCTTTCGTCCTCCTCTTCGGGAGACTCGGGCCAGTGCAGGCGGTCCAGATGGACGGTCACGCCGGCGCGTGCCAGGTCCCGCGTCGGGAACGTGATGCCCCCCTGCACCGCCGCGCCGGTAAAGCCCAGTTCGATCGCCGCCTCGCTGCGCGCGATGCGGATGCCGGTCGCGCCGATCGAGCGCGTGCCCAGTTGCAGGTCGTCGACGGCCACGTCGGCGCCGCGCAGTTCGAAATCACCGGTGCCGGCCGAGCCGCCGGCGAAGCCGACCCAGGCCCCCAGGTCGAGCACCGGCGCCCGTCCGCCGACCACGAAGCCACGGTCCGGCAACGCACCGCCGGTACCGGTGCCGAAATCCAGGCGCAGCGCCAGCGGGGCCGTCGCGGACGGCAGGCGGCCGTCGATCGTCAGCACGTCGCCGAGCGTGACGCGCAGGTCGCCGCCGGCATACGGCATCGGCAATGCGATGCGCAACGGCCGCGCGGTGTCGGCGCCCTTCGCCAGCGGCGCCGGCAGGTCGATCGCGGTGCCGACCAGGTCGGTCTCGGCCATCAGCTGCGTGCGGCCCGGCACGCCGTTCGCCGCGTCGGCGACGCTCGCCGCGATCGTCCAGAGCGAGGTACCCGCCATCCGGGCCACGATCGTTTCCAAGCCGGGCACGTCGGCGAACACCACGTCGGCCGGCAGGCGTGCCTGCAGCTGCGCCTGCACCGCCTGGCCCGGCGCGGTGGCCTCGCCGATCGCCAGCGTCAGCGTGCCGGCATGGCCGCGCGTCTTGACGGCCAGCCGGTCGGCCTGCAGGCCACCCTGGTCGAAGCGGACGCGACCGCCGACGTCGGTCAGGTCCACGCGCCAGTCGGGCTGGGTGACGGTCGCGCCGGCCAGCGCGACCGTACCGTCGAGCGAGAAGCCGTGCGCGTCCTTCTTCAGCGGCACGCCGAGCTTGAAATCGAAATCGCCGCTGCCGCCGATGGCCAGCCCGGTCAACGCCTCGCGATAGCGCGCGCCGATCGGCGTGGCGCGCACGAACGCCAGCAGGTTGCGGCCGGTACCACGGCCGGTGGCGGACAGCTCCAGCGCCGCGTCGCCGAAGTCGGCGATGCGCGCCTCGGCGCTGCCGATGCCGGCGCCGAGCGACGTGCCGGCGCTGGCGGAGGCTTCCATGCCGTCGTTGACGAAGCGCGCGGTGGCCTTCAGCCCCTCCACGCGCGGCCACTCGCCCAGGTACTGCAGCTGCGTATCCTCGATCTCGGCGACCGCCTCGAAGCGGCCGCCGAAGGTGTCGAACGGCCATTCCGCCAGGTCGCCACGGAACACGGCGCGCCCCCCGGCGACACGACCGGCCACGAGCGCGCGATCCAGCCAGTCGACCGCCGGCCGCGGCATCACGTTGACCGGCCAGAACCGCTTGGCGGCCTGCACTTCGCCGTGCGCGACCGCGGCGTACAGGTCGAGCACCGGCCGCGGCCGGCCGCGCAGCAGCTCGATCCCGCCGCGCAGCTCGCCCCCGTAGCCTTCGCCCTCGAAGCCGATGCGATCGGTCTCCAGGCGCCAGCCACCCTCGACCGGCCGCAGCAGCACGTCGCCGCCGAATTCGCCGAAGGCGAGCGGCCAGCGGAACACGCCCGGGAAGTCGGCGGTGACGGCCTGCAGCGGCAGCTCGATCAGGACCGCCTGCGCATCGCCGCGGACCTGTCCGTCCAGCCGCACGATGCCGGGCGCCTTGCCGGCCGGTACGAAACCGACTTCGGCGAAGCGTCCCTCCAGCGCGTAGTCGTCGGGCGCGTCGTAGCGGACCGCCAGGCCGTCGATGCGGCCGCGCGGCGCCGCGTCCCGCAGCCAGGTGCGCAAACCATCGGGCAGGCGGTCGGCCAGGGCAGTGAGACGGGCCAGCGGCGCCAGCGCCAGCGTGTCGGCACCGGCACGCCAGCGCAGCGGCTGCGACCCCTGGTAGTCGACGCCGATCCGCATCGGCGGATAGGCCTGGCCGGCCTGCGTCAGCGCGAAGTCCGCGATGTCCAGCGCCCAGGCCTCGCCGCTGCCGCGGCGCCAGCGCAGGGCCAGCGCCAGCCGTTCGAAGGCGGCCAGCGGCTGCGAGGCGCCCGGCGCCGGGCTGGGCGCGGTGCCGGCGAGCGCCAGGTCGCGCAGGTCCACGCGCGTGCGCAGGTCCAGTACCTGGCCGCCGTCCCACTCGGCCCAGGCCTGCACGCTGCCGCGGCCGGATTGCAGGCGCGCGCCGGCATAGGACTGCTCGCGCAGCAGGCGCCCGAGGTCCACGTCGGCACCGGAGAGGTAGAGGCGGCCGCGCCCCTCGCCGCGCCGGATCGAGGTGATGAGGTCCAGCGGCGTGGATTCGTTGTCGAGGCTGCGGACCTTGCCGAGCACGTACAGCTCGGCACCGCGGTTGACCACGCGCAGCTCGCTGGCGCCGACCTGCCAGTGGATCGCGTGCTTCTCGTCGTCGAGCCGCAGCTTCAGGTCCACCAGGACCAGGACGCCGAGCGCGCCGAGCGGGTCGCTGGTGGCGGTCATGTCCAGGTCGAAGCCGTGCATCTGCCAGCGGCCGGCGGCATCGCGCTCCAGCGCGAGGTCCAGGCCCGCCAGGCGGAACTCGTTCCAGGCGCGGTTGCGCTGGAACGGCGCGAACAGGTTCAGTGCCAGCTCCGCGCGCTGGAGCCGCAGCGGCGTCTGGTCGGGCGGGCGCGGGCCGATCAGGACGTTCTCGAGCACCAGCTGCGGCCCGCCGCGGACCCAGCGCGCGGCGATGTGGCCGATCGTCACCGGCCGGTGGATGCGCTCGGACAGCCAGGTCTCGACCCGGTCGGGGTTGCGTACCAGCCACGGCACGACCAGCTGGCCGATCCCGACCAGCACGCCCAGGGCAATGACGATCGTGGCCAGCGTCGCCGCGACGGCGCGCCGGACGCGCCGCCAGCGGCGGCGCCCGGGATCTATCGGGGGTGCCATGCCGCCCATGCCGGCCGGTCAGAGCAGCACGACATCGTACTGCTCCTGCGAGTAGTGCTCCTCGGCCTGGAAGCGGATCGTCTTGCCGATGAATTCCTCCAGCTCCGCCACTGCCGCGCCTTCCTCGTCGAGGATGCGGCCGACGACCTTCGGCGCGGCCAGCACCAGCAGCTTGGCCGCCTCGAACTGGCGCACCGCGCGGGTGATCTCGCGGAAGATCTCGTAGGTGACGGTCTCGGCGGTCTTGAGGCTGCCGCGGCCGGCACAGGCCGGGCACGGCTCGCACAGCTGCCGTTCCAGGCTCTCGGTGGTGCGCTTGCGCGTCATCTCGACCAGGCCGAGCTCGGACATCTCGTAGACCGTCGTCTTGGCATGGTCGCGCGCCAGCGCCTTCTCCAGCAGGCGGATCACCTGGCGCTTGTGCTCCTCATCGGTCATGTCGATGAAGTCGATGATGATGATGCCGCCGAGGTTGCGCAGGCGCAGCTGCCGCGCCGCGGCCTGGGCCGCCTCCAGGTTGGTGCGGAACACCGTTTCCTCGAGGTTGCGGCTGCCGAGGAAGGCACCGGTGTTGACGTCGATCGTGGTCATCGCCTCGGTCTGGTCGACGATCAGATAGCCGCCGGACTTGAGCGGCACCTCCTTGCGCAGCGCCTTCTGGATCTCGTCCTCGACGCCGTAGAGGTCGAAGATCGGCCGCTCGCCCGGGTAATGTTCCACCCGCTCGGCCAGCTCCGGCATGAACTGGGCGACGAAGCGCTGGGCGCGCTCGAGCGTCTCGCGCGAGTCGATGCGGACCTTCTCGATCGAGGGCCGCATCAGGTCGCGCAACGCGCGCTGCGCCAGGGCCAGGTCCTCGTAGACGCATTCGCCCACGCGCGCCTTGGCGGCGCTGTCCTGCACCGCGGCCCACAGCCTCCCGAGGTAGGCCACGTCCTCGGCCAGCGATTCGCCGGCCTGGCCCTCGGCGTTGGTGCGCACGATGTAGCCGAGCGGACTCTCGCCGACCAGGCCGGCCAGCATTTCCTTCAGGCGCGCGCGCTCCTCCTCGACCTCGATCCGTGCGGACACGCCCAGCACCTTGCTGTACGGCAGCAGGACCAGGTAGCGCGAAGGAATCGAAAGATGCGTGGTCAGGCGCGCGCCCTTGGTGCCGATCGGGTCCTTGACGATCTGGACGATGACCTCCTGCCCTTCGCGCACCAGCTCGCCGATCGGCGGCGGCAGCGGCGGCAGCAGGTCGCCGTTGTCGGCGACGATCGGCAGCGACGGCCGGACGATGTCCGAGGCGTGCAGGAAGGCGGTGCGCTGCAGCCCCACCTCGACGAAGGCCGCCTGCATGCCCGGCATGACGCGGCTGATGCGGCCCTTGTAGATGTTGCCGACGTAGCCGCGCCGGCTCGACCGCTCGACCAGCACCTCCTGCAACATGCCGTTCTCGACCAGGGCCACACGGGTCTCGCGGGGCGTCACGTTGATGAGGATTTCTTCGGACACAAAAGGAGTTAGGAGAGAATATTGAACGGATTTATAGCCGGCCGCGGCGGTCTTGTCGAATCCGCTTTCAAAGCCGCGTCAGCGCCTGTCCGAGATCGGCGATCAGGATGCCGGGGTCTTCCAGACCGATCGACAGGCGGACCAGGCTGAGCGGCAGCCCGGCCGCCGGCCGCAGTGGCGCGCCGGGCGGGAAGACCGCGCAGACCGGGAACGCCAGCGACTCGTAGCCGCCCCAGGAAACGGTCATCAGGAACCGTTCCAGGCCGTCGCAGAACCGCTCCACGGCCGCCACGTCGGCGGCGTCCAGGTCGATCGTGACCAGGCCGCTGGCGCCGCGCAGCTGGCGCTCGCTCAGGCCCAGCTGCGGATTGTCCGCGGCCTGCGGCGACCATACGCGCCGGATGCGCGGCTGCCTCTGGAGCCAGGCCAGCACCTCGCGCGTGCTGGCGGCGACGCGCTGCATGCGGATCTCCAGCGTCCTCAGGCCCCGCAGCAGCAGCCAGGCGTCGTGCGGCGACAGGATGGCGCCGAGGGTCATGTACGGCCCCTTGAACACGGCGCGCAGCAGGGCCGCCTCGCCGCACAGCGCGCCGGCGACCACGTCGCTGTGGCCGTTGAGGTACTTGGTCGCCGAATGGGCGACCAGGTCGATGCCGAGCGCGATCGGCGACTGGTTCAGCGGCGTGGCGTGGCTGTTGTCGCACAGCGTGCGGATGCCGTGCCGGCGGGCCAGCGCCGCGACCGCGGCCAGGTCCTGCTGCTCGAACGTCATCGAGTTGGGGCTTTCCAGCACGATCAGGCGCGTGCGCGGCGTCAGCGCCGCCTCGAAGGCCGCGCTGTCGGTCCCGTCGACGAAACTGGCGCCGACGCCGAACCGCGGCAGGAAATCCTGCAGCAGGCTGCGCGTCCAGCTGTACGGCCGGGCCACGCAGACCACGTGGTCTCCCTGCCCGACGCAGGCGATCACGCCGGCAGCCATCGCCGCGGCGCCGCTGCCGAAGACCAGGCAGTCCTCGGCGCCTTCCAGCGCCGCCAGCTTGCGCCGCAGCATCGCCACGGTCGGGTTGTTGCCGCGCGTGTACATGTGCTGCGCGTACTCGTCGCGGAAACCGGCCCGCATGTCCGCGACGCTCGGGAACGCGAAGATCGAGGATTGCACCAGCGGCGGCGCCACCGCGCCGTGGTAGCTGGCGCGGTCCTCGCCGAGGTGGTTGAGGATGTAGCTCAGGTCCATGGCCGAGGGCTCCCGGGAAGATCGCCAGCGCCGGATGCGGCACGGCACCGGTCCGGCCGGCCGCGCCGCGACCGGCGGCGGTGGGTCAGAGCGTATCGACGAAGGCGCGCGTGGCCGCCGCGATCTGCGGGTCCTCCAGCGCCATGTGCAGCGTGGCCTGGACCAGGCCCAGCTTGTTGCCGCAGTCGAACCGCCGGCCCTCGAAGCGGTACGCGAGCACCGGCCGCTCCTGCAGCAGCGCCTCGATCGCGTCGGTCAGCTGGATCTCGCCGCCGGCGCCGGGGCGCGTGCGCTCGAGCAGCTCGAAGATGCGGCCGGGCAGCACGTAGCGGCCGACGATCGCCAGGTTCGACGGCGCCACCTCGGGCTTGGGTTTCTCGACCACCAGGCGCACCCGCGCCGCCCGCTCGGAGAGCGGCTCGGCATCGACGATGCCGTACTTGTGGGTCTGCTCGCGCGGCACTTCCTCCACCGCCAGCACGCCGGCGTCCTCGCGCGCGGCCACCTCGGCCATCTGGCGCAGCGCGCCGGCGCCACGGTTCCAGATCAGGTCGTCGGCCAGGACCACGCCGAACGGCTCGTCGCCGACCACCGGGCGCGCGCAGAGCACGGCATGCCCCAGGCCGAGCGCCTCGGGCTGGGTCACGAACACGCAGCGCACGTTGCGCGGCAGGGTGCCCTGCACCAGCGCGAGCAGCTCGTCCTTGCCGGACTGGGCCAGCTTGGCTTCCAGCTCGTAGGCCTTGTCGAAATAGTCGGCGATCGCGTGCTTGTAGCGGTTGGTGACGAAGATCAGCGTGTCGGCGCCGGCGTCGACGGCCTCGTCGACCGCGTACTGGATCAGCGGCCGGTCCAGGACCGGCAGCATCTCCTTGGCGACCACCTTGGTGGCGGGCAGGAACCGGGTACCGAGGCCGGCGACCGGAAAGACGACCTTGCGCAGGCGGCTAGAGCTCACGGGATGTCCTCAAACGGAAGGTGAAGATGCGAAACCGGAAGGTGCGGATCGCCGCACGCGGCGGGCCCTGCGGCGCGTCGGTGCCGCGCTCGCGGGAGGCCGGCGTCGCCAGGCCACGCTCAAGGGCCGCGCTCGCCGAGCGCCAGCACCTGCGCGTCGCCCGCGGGCGGGCGCGCGGCGAACTCCGGCAGGAGCGCATCGAGCAGGCGGCGCAGCGCCTCCTCGTCGTAGTCGCGGCAGGCGGTCGCGCCCTGGCGCAACTGGCTCTGCAGCAGGCCCCAGGCCATCAGCCGCGGCTGCGCCAGGAAGATCTTGGCGTGGGCGGTCTGCTGGTAGTTCTCGTGCGGATGGAACAGTTCCTCGAACAGCTTCTCGCCGGGGCGCAGGCCGGTGAAGACGATGCCGATGTCGCGGCCGGGCTGCTTGCCGGCCAGGCGGATCATCTGTTCGGCCAGGTAGCGCACCTGCACCGGCTCGCCCATGTCCAGCGCGAAGATCTCGCCGCCGCGGCCGAGTACGCAGGCCTGCAGGATCAGCTGCGCGGCTTCGGGAATCGTCATGAAGTAGCGCGAGATCTCCGGGTGCGTCACCGTCAGCGGGCCGCCCGCGCGGATCTGCTCGCGGAACAGCGGCACCACCGAACCGGCCGAATCGAGCACGTTGCCGAACCGCACCGTGATGAAGCGCGTGCGCGACTGTGCCGCGAAGTTCTGGCAGAACAACTCCGCCACGCGCTTGCAGGCGCCCATCACGCTCGACGGGTTGACCGCCTTGTCGGTCGAGATCAGCACGAAGCTGCCGGCGCCGTGCCGGTCGGCCGCCTCGGCGACGACCTGGGTCGCCAGCACGTTGTTGCGGAAGGCCTCGCGCACCTGCCCCTGCAGCAGCGGCACGTGCTTGTAGGCGGCGGCGTGGAAGACCACCTCCGGCCGCGCACTGGCGAACGCGCGCTCGCAGGCGATCGCGTCGCCGCAGTCACCGACGCGCGGGTCCAGCAGCAGGTCCGGGTACTCCCGCCGCAGCTCCTGCTCGATCCGGTAGAGGTTGTACTCGGACTGCTCGATGATCGTCAGCGTACCGGCACCCAGCCGCGCCACCTGCCGGCACAGCTCCGAGCCGATCGACCCGCCGCCGCCGGTGACCAGCACGCGCTTGCCGGAAATGCCGGTGCGGATCGCGGTCCAGTCGAGCTGGACCGGGTCGCGGCCGAGCAGGTCCTCGATCGCGACTTCCTTGAGTTCGTTGAAGCTGGAGCGGCCGGCGACGATGTCCTCCAGGCGCGGCACCGTGCGGAACGGCAGGCCGGTGTCCTCACAGAAGCCCACGACCCGTCGCATCTGCGCATTGGTCGCCGACGGCATCGCGATCAGCAGCATCTGCGCCGCGGTCTCGCGCGCCAGCACCTGCAGGTCGGCCAGCCCGCCGAGCACCGGCACGCCGTGGACGCGACCGCCACGCAGCTTGGTGTCGTCGTCGAGCACGCCGACCGGCCGGTAGCGGTTCTCGTGCAGCAGGTCGCGCACCAGGGCGGCGCCGGCGCGCCCGGCCCCGAGCACCAGCACGCGCTGCGCCGAACGCCCGCTGCCGAAATCCAGATGGCTGTCCTTCCAGTAGCGGTACAGCAGCCGCGGCCCGCCCAGCAGCACCGACAGCACCAGCGGATAGATCACCAGTACGGCGCGCGGCACGCTGTCGAGGCGGTTGTAGAAGAACAGGACCAGGGCCGCGGCGAGCGCGCCGAGCACGCTGGCGCGCGCGATGTTCCAGAGGTCCGGCAGGCTGGCGAAGCGCCACAGCCCCTTGTAGAGGCCGGTCAGCCAGAACACGGCGCCCTGCGCGAACAGCACCAGGCCCACTTCCGGCGTCAGCCAGCCGATCTGCGGCGGTTCGGCCAGCAGCGAGTAGCGGGCCAGGTTGGCCGCCAGCCAGGCCAGCCATACCATCGCCAGGTCGTGCAGGACCACGGCCAGGCGCGGGTGGATCGCCAGCATCACGTTGCGCGGCGTCATCGCCGTCCCCGCTGGCGGACCTGCCGCAGGCAGCCGCGCTTGCCGGCCCACCACAGCGTCGCGCCCAGCCCGTAGACGCCGCCGAGCGCCAGCAACGCCGGCCCGGACGCGAGCGGCGCGGTCGCGGACGCAAATTCAGGCGCTGAGGAAGGAATGTTCTGCAAGCGATTGATCCAGAAGAGTACCGGCACCACCACGAACAGGTTCCAGCCGGTGTAGAGGCCCACCACCTGGGCATGGCTGCGACCGGCGCGTACCAGCCATTGGTACAGGTGCTCGCGGTGCGCACTATACCAACGCCGGCCCCGCAGCATGCGCGAGAGCAAGGTGGCGGTGGCGTCGACGACGAAGGCCGAGCAGGCGATCAGGACGCTGGCCACCGCCGCCGTGCCCTGCCCCAGGAGCGCGAAACCGACCAGGGCGATCAGCAGGCCGAGCACGCCGCTGCCGACGTCGCCCATGAAGATCCGGGCGTGCGGGAAGTTGAACGGCACGAATCCGGCAACGGCGGCCGCCATGACCACCGCTGCCGCCGCGGCCTCCGGCGCACCGTGGCGGCCGAGCAGGACCGCCAGCACGGCGAACACGAAGATCGCCTGCACCGCCAGCAGGCCGTCGATGCCGTCCATGAAGTTGTGCAGGTTGATGCTCCAGACGATGACCAGGCCGACCACGAGCCCGGCCACCAGGTAGGCGGCCAGGATCGCACCGAACGAGCCGGAAAACGCCTCCATCGCCGCGCCGGGCGCCGCCAGGAACTGCAGCAGCGTCGGCGCGAACACGATCAGCGCGGCCAGCCAGTGCACCGCGAAGCGCACGCCGGCCGCGAGCGGCCGGTGGTCGTCGATCCAGCCGATCGCGGCGACCAGCACGATTGCCAGCACCACCGGCCAGCGGTCTGGACTCCACAGCGCGATCGGCACGCCGACGCAGAGCAGGACCGCCACCACGATCGCCACGCCGCCGCCGCGCGGCGTCGGCGCGGCATGCGAGCGGCGTTGCCCGGGCAGGTCGATCAGCCGGCGGCGGCGGGCGTAGCCGATGCTCGCGTAGGTCAGGGCCGCCGACAGCGCGAACGCCAGCGCGGCCAGCACCGGGGCGGTCGTCCAGGGTGCGGGCATGCCTGCCGCCCTACTCGCCGACGACGCCGTGGATCGGCCGCACCGACTCCCAGCTCTTGCAGCTGGGGCACTGCCAATGATGGGCCTTGGCGCCGAATCCGCAGCGGTTGCAGCGGTACATCGCCTGGCCTTCGAGCAGCTTGCGGGCCAGGTCGCGCAGCAGCAGCAGGTTCTCGCGCGCCTCGCCGCGCGAGCGGTCGAGGCTGACGTCGATCAGCGCGATCAGCGCGCGCACCGACGGACGCTGGCGCAGCGTCTGGTTGAGGTAGGCGATCGCGACCGCCTCGCCGCGCGTGCTGGCGTAGAGCTTGGCCAGCGCCAGCACCGGCGATACGCCCTTGTAGCGCTGGCTGATCTCGAGCAGGAAGGCCTCGGCGCGCTGCATCTGCTGCGCGCGCGCGTAGCAGTCCAGCAGCGGTGCCAGGATCTCCGGCACGTAGTCCACGTCCTGCTCGGCGACGCGCTCGAACGCGCCGATCGCCTGGGGCAGGTGGCCGCGCGCGGACTCGATGTGGCCGCGCAGGATGCTGGCGCGCACGCAGCGCCCCTCGACGCCCTCGGCCTGGTCCAGATAGGCCAGCGCCGCGCCCCAGTCCGCCTGCGCACGCGCCTGCTCGGCCAGCTCGCAGTAGAACTGCGCGACGATCGCCGCCTGCGAATCGCCGCTGGCCTTCTCCAGCCGGCGTGCGTGCTCGATCGCCTTGTTCCAGTCGCGCTCGTGCTGGTAGATGCCGATCAGGTGCCGCAGCGCCGACGGCGCGAGGGCATCCATGGCGACCAGGTCGCTGAACAGCGTCTCGGCGCGGTCGAGCAGGCCGGCGCGCATGTAGTCCTCGCCGAGCTCGAGCAGGGCGACGGTCTTTTCCGACTCGCTGAGGTTGGGCCGTGCGATCAGGTGCTGGTGGACGCGGATCGCCCGCTCCACCTCGCCGCGCCGGCGGAACAGGTTGCCCAGCGCCAGGTGCGTCTCGACCGTGTCGCGGTTGATCTCGGCCAGCTTGAGGAAGACCTCGATCGCCTTGTCCTGCTGCTCGTTGAGCAGGTAGTTGAGGCCGCGGAAGTAGCTGGTGGAAAGCTCGTTGACGCGCGCGCCGGAACTGCGCTCGCTACCGCGCCGGCCGAGCAGCCAGCCCGACAGCGCAGCGACCGGCAGCAGCAGGAACAGCAATGCCAGTTCGTTCATGCACCACCGGATACCGCGGCATCGTCGCCGCCTGCGGGGGCGGCCGGTTGCGGCCGGGCCGCGGCCGCCCGTGCACGGCGCCGGTCGCGGCGGCCGCGGGCGAACCAGACCAGGCAGCCGCCGGAAAGCCAGCCCAGCACCAGGGCGGTCAGCAACGCCGCGCCCTTGGGCAGCGTCGCCTGCGTGAAGTACAGGTCCACGGTGACCGGGTCGCCGTTGAGCGCGCCGAACACGGCGCCGAACGCGGCGAACAGCACGATCAGGAGAACGGTCAGGCCCGAGCGCATCGCCCCTCCTGCCGGTACCGGCCGGCGGCCTTCGCCGCCCGACCGCTATGCGATTCAGTCGCCCTGCGGCAACAACGGCTTGGCCGACTCATTGACGCGCTCACGCAATTCCTTGCCGGGCTTGAAATGCGGCACATGCTTGCCCGGCAGCGCCACCGCGTCGCCGGTCTTGGGGTTGCGCCCCATGCGCGGCGGGCGGTAGTGCAGCGAAAAGCTGCCGAACCCGCGGATCTCGATACGATCACCGTCGGCCAGCGCCTGGCTCATCTGTTCGAGCAGGCTCTTGACCGCCAGCTCCACATCGTTGGCCGCAAGGTGTACCTGGCGTGCGGCCAACGCTTCAATCAACTCCGACTTGGTCATCGACGCGGAACGTTCTAGTTGTGGGCCGCCGCTGCCCGCCCGGAGGCGGGCAGCGGGGTTTGTTTCATCACCCGCCGCACGAAGACGGCGGCGCCCCTGTGACGCGTGGATCAGTCGGCCGAGCGGCCGAGCTGCTCCTTGAGCAACGCACCCAGCTTGGTCGTGCCGCCGGACGCGCTCTGGTACTCCTCGAGCGTCTGCTGCAGTTCTTCCTCGTCCTTCGCGCGGATCGAAAGCTGCAGGCTGCGGCCCTTGCGGTCCATGCCGGTGTACTTGGCTTCGACCGTGTCGCCGACCTTGAGGTACTGCGTGGCGTCCTCGACACGCTCCTTGGCGATGTCGTTGGCGCGCAGGTAGCCCTCGACGCCGTCGCCCAGGTCGATCGTGGCGCCGCGTGCATCGACTTCGCGGACGGTGCCGCTGACGATGCTGCCGCGCGGATGCGCCGCCATGAACTGGCCGAACGGATCCTGCTCGAGCTGCTTGACGCCGAGCGAGATGCGCTCGCGCTCCGGATCGACCGCCAGCACGACCGCCTCGATCTCCTCGCCCTTCTTGAAGTTGCGGACCAGGTCTTCACCGGTGGTCTGCCAGGAGATGTCGGACAGGTGCACGAGGCCGTCGATGCCGCCGTCCAGGCCCACGAAGATGCCGAAGTCGGTGATCGACTTGATCGTGCCGATGACCTTGTCGTTCTTCTTGTGGATCGCGGCGAAGGCTTCCCACGGGTTGGCGCGGGTCTGCTTCATGCCGAGCGAGATGCGGCGACGCTCCTCGTCGACGTCCAGGACCATGACCTCGACCTCGTCGCCGACCTGGACCATCTTGCCCGGGTTGACGTTCTTGTTGGTCCAGTCCATTTCCGAGACGTGCACCAGGCCTTCGACGCCCGGCTCCAGCTCGACGAAGCAGCCGTAGTCGGTGACGTTGCTGACCTTGCCGAACAGGCGCGTACCGGTCGGGTAGCGGCGCGAGATCGCGACCCACGGATCCTCGCCCAGCTGCTTGAGGCCGAGGCTGACGCGGTTGCGCTCGCGGTCGAACTTGAGCACGCGCACGTCCAGCTCGTCGCCGACGTTGACGACTTCGGACGGATGGCGCACGCGCTTCCAGGCCATGTCGGTGATGTGCAGCAGGCCGTCGATGCCGCCGAGGTCGACGAACGCACCGTAGTCGGTGAGGTTCTTGACGACGCCCTTGACGACCGCGCCCTCCTGCAGGCGATCGAGCAGTTGCTCGCGCTCGACGCTGAACTCGCTCTCGACCACCGCGCGACGCGAGACCACCACGTTGTTGCGCTTGCGGTCGAGCTTGATGATCTTGAACTCGAGTTCCTTGCCCTCGAGGTAGGACGGGTCGCGCACCGGCCGCACGTCGACCAGCGAGCCCGGCAGGAACGCACGGACGTCCTTGATGTCGACGGTGAAGCCACCCTTGACCTTGCCGGAGATCCGGCCGGTGATGGCGGCATTGGCGGTCTGCGCCTCTTCGAGCTCGTCCCACACCAGCGAGCGCTTGGCCTTCTCGCGCGAGAGCATCGTCTCGCCGAAGCCGTTCTCGATGGAGTCGAGGGCGACCTTGACTTCGTCGCCGAGGCTGATTTCCAGCTCGCCCTGATCGTTCTTGAACTGCTCGATCGGAATGATGCCTTCGGACTTCAGGCCCGCGTTGACGACGACGACGTCGTTGCGGATGTCGACGACGATGCCGGAAACGATGGCGCCGGAGCGCAGCTTGGCCAGCGAGGACTGGCTCTGTTCGAACAGCTCAGCAAAACTTTCGGTCATGTTGGTATCCAGTTGAAGACAACAGATCGCAGCCGTCTCCGCGCATTTCCGATGGCGGGACGAGACGCGATCCACCTGTCGAGGGCGTCCACTGCGGGCGGGCGCCGTGTATGTTTCCCGGCGCGGATGCGCCGGACCTTTCCTCTCGCTTGCTCAGGCCGGACGCAACAAGTCCAGCACCCGCGCCACCACCGCATCGACCGGAATACCGGTCGTGTCGATGAGTACGGCATCGGGTGCCGGCTTGAGCGGCGCCACCACACGGGCGGCGTCGCGCGCGTCGCGCGCCTCGATTTCATGCAAAAGGGATGCGAGTGTAACGCTCAACCCCTTTTCTTTCAACTGTTTATGCCGGCGGCGCGCGCGCTCGGCCGCACTGGCGGTCAGAAACACCTTGTGCGGGGCGTCCGGAAAGATCACGGTGCCCATGTCGCGGCCGTCGGCCACCAGGCCGGGCGCCTTGCGGAAGCCGCGCTGGCGCTCGAACAGCGCGGCACGCACCCCCGGGATCGCGGCGATCGCCGAGGCCGCCGCGCCGGCGGTCTCGGTGCGCAGCTCGTCGGTGGCGTCGTGCCCGTTGACGACCACCCGCGTCTCGCCGCCGTCCTTCGGGTCGCGGAACGCGATCTTGGTGATCTGCGCGCAGCGCGTGACCGCCTCGGTGTCGGACAGGTCCAGCCCGGCCATGCCGGCGGCGTAGCCGACCGCCCGGTACAGGGCGCCCGAATCGAGCAGGTGCCAGCCCAGCGCATCGGCCACCAGGCGGCTGATGGTCCCCTTGCCGGAGCCGGAAGGACCGTCGATCGTCAGTACCGGGGCGGCCAGGGGCGATGCCGGCGTCATGGGCGGTCCTCGAGCGGAATCGCACATTCTAGAACGTGACGCCGGTTTTGGAACCCGGTGCCCTGCCCCGGACCCGGCTGCCGGCCGCCACACCGGGGGCGCTTGACCGGCGTCAAGACCGCCGGCACCGAAAGGATCAAGCTAGGCATCGCCGGCCGGCGGTCGAGAAACGGCCTGCCGGTGCGCCCCCGGATGGGGCGCGTGCGGGCCGCCGGCGCCAGCCGCCGATCCGCGCGAGCGGTGGCGCGGCATCGCCGCGACCGTCCGAGCCGGGAGCGGGCAGGACAGCCCTTTCCCGGCCCCTGCTGGATCCGTGGAGAACCGCCATGTTCAAGAAGATCCTGGTCCCGACCGACGGCAGCGCGCTGTCGCACAAGGCGATCGCGGGCGCGGTCGAGCTGGCCGCCGCGCTCGGCGCCGGCCTCGTCGGTTACTGCGGCGCCGAGGCCTATGCGCTGTCGTTCGCCGAATACACCCTGGTCGATCCGGAGCAGTTCCGTGCCCAGGCGCTCGCGGGCGCGCAACGCCATGCGGATGCCGTCGCCCGCGCCGCGGCGGCAGCCGGCGTGCCGTGCGAGACGGCCGCCGCACCGTGCGACACGGTCTGGTCCGGCATCATCGAGGCGGCGACCGCCCACGGCTGCGACCTGATCCTGATGGCCTCGCACGGCCGGCGCGGCCTGTCCGCCGCCCTGCTCGGCAGCGAGACGCAGAAGGTGCTGACCCACTCGACGATCCCGGTCCTGGTCTACCGCTGAACGGGCGCGGTCAGGCGGGGCGCGTCGACAGCGCGAAACCGCAGCCGTTGGCCAGCTCGACGAAGCCCGGGAACGAGGTGGCGACGTTCGCGCAGTCGCCGATCGTCACGGCACCGCCGGCCACAAGGCCGGCCACGGCGAAGCTCATCGCCACGCGGTGGTCGCCGTGGCTGTCGATACGCCCGCCGCCGATCGGCCCGCCGTGGACGATCGCGCCGTCGGGGCGCTCCTCGACCGCCACGCCCAGCGCCGCCAGGCCGACCGCCATCGTCGCGATGCGGTCCGATTCCTTCACGCGCAGCTCGGCCGCGCCGGTGACCCGGGTGGTGCCGGCGGCGGCGGCCGCGGCGATGAAGAACACCGGCAGCTCGTCGATCATGTCCGGTACCAGCCCGACCGGCAGGTCGATGCCGCGCAAGGGCGCATGGCGCACGCGCAGGTCGGCCACGGCCTCCCCGCCCTCCTCGCGCCGACGCTCCTCGGCGATGTCCGCGCCCATCAGCCGCAGCGCCGTCAGCAGGCCGGTCCGCCGCGGATTGAGGCCGACCGCGCGCAGCAGCAGCTCCGAGCCGGGCACCAGCGAGGCGGCGACCAGGAAGAAGGCGGCCGACGAGAAATCCGCCGGGACCCGGACGTCGGCCGCGCGCAGGCGATGGCCGCCGGAAAGCCGCGCCCAGCCTTCGCCGAACGCGACCGGCCAGCCGAAGGCCGCCAGCATCCGCTCGGTGTAGTCGCGGGTCGGGTGGACCTCGCGCACCTCGGTCTCGCCCTCGGCGTAGAGCCCGGCCAGCAGCACGGCCGATTTCACCTGCGCGCTGGCCACCGGCAGCACCTGCAGCGCACCGTGCAGGGCACGACCGCCGGCGATGTGCAGCGGCGGCAGGCCGCCGGCCTGGGCCTGGATCGATGCGCCCATGCGGGCCAGCGGCTCGATCACGCGTCCCATCGGCCGGCGCGACAGCGAGGCATCGCCGGTCAGCACGGTGTCGAAGCGCTGGCCGGCCAGCAGGCCGGCCAGCAGGCGCATGCCAGTACCGGCATTGCCGCAGTCGATCGGGCCGTCCGGGGCGCGCAGGCCGTGCAGGCCCACGCCGTGCACCCGCCGGCTCGACGGCGACGGGGTCTCGATCCGCACGCCCATGCGGGCGAACGCGGCCGCAGTGGCGCGCGTGTCCTCGCCCTCCAGGAAGCCGTCGATGCGCGAGACGCCCTCGGCCAGTGCCGCGAGCATGACCGCCCGATGCGACACCGACTTGTCGCCCGGCACCACCAGCTCGCCGCGCAGCGGCGCCGCGGACGTGCTGGACCAATCGATCGGCTTCATTCCAATCCACTCCTGGAAACGGCACTACGGCGAGCGCGGCACCTGCAACTGGCGATGCACGGCGCGGCGACGGCGGGCACGAGGGCGGCGACGGCCCTCATCGGGACGGCAGCGCCGCCAGCAGGCGCGCGTTCTCGGCGCGGCTGCCGACGCTGATGCGCAGCGTATGCGCAAGCCCGTAGCCGGCCATCGGACGCACGATCACCGCCTGCTGGAACAGCGCGGCCTCCAGCGCGGTGGCGTCGACGCCGAGATCAACCAGCAGGAAATTCGTCTGCGACAGCAGCACGCGATAGCCGCGCGCCGCCAGTTCGCCGGCCAGCCAGGCCCGCTCGGCAAAGGTCCACTGGCGGACCTCGCGCAGGTGCGCCTCGTCGCCGAGCGCCGCTTCGGCGGCGGCCAGCGCCAGGCCGTTGACGTTGAACGATTCGCGCAGCCGCTCGATCACGCCGACCACGCTGGGATGCGCGACCAGGTAGCCCACGCGCAGGCCCGCCAGGGCGTAGGCCTTGGAGAACGTGCGCGTGACGACCAGGTTCGGATGGCGGTCGGCGAAGCGCAGCGCGCTGCGCGGCCCGGCGGCGTCGGCGAACTCATGGTAGGCCTCGTCGACGACGACCAGGGCCGACGGCGGCGTCCGCGCCAGCAGCGCCTCCAGCTCGGCGTCCGCGAACCAGCCGCCGGTGGGGTTGTTCGGGTTGGCGAGGAACACCAGGCGCGTGTCCGGCCGGACCGCGGCGGCGATCGCCGCCAGGTCGTGTCCGTAGGGCATCGACGGATGGTCGCCGGGCAAGGCCGGCACGCGCAGGCCCTGCGCGCCGGCGGCGGCAGTGGCGATCGCGAACACCGCGAACCCGAACTGCGAATGGACCACCGAGGTCGCGGCATCGGCGAAGCACTGCGCGAGCAGCATCAGCAGCTCGTGCGAGCCGTTGCCGAGCGCGATGCGCGCCTCGTCGACCTGCAACCGGGCCGCCAGGGCGCGCTTGAGGTCGCCGCCCTTGGGGTCCGGGTAGCGGAAGCTGGCCGCCAGTCCCGCCTGCACCGCCGCCAGGGCGCGCGGGCTGGCGCCGAGCGGATTCTCGTTGGAGCCCAGCTCCGCCAGCAGCGCGCCGTGCAGCCGGCGCAGCGCCGGCAGGTCGTGTCCCGGATCGTAGGCGCGCAGCGCCGCAGTGGCCCGATTGGCCAGGTGCGCCGCGTCGAAGCTCACGGCACGGCGACCGGATAGGAGCCGAGCACCTTGATCTGCGCCGCGTACGCGTCGAGCTCGGCCAGGGCGCGCTGCATCGGCGCGTCCTCGACGTGGCCGGCCAGGTCGATGAAGAACGCGTACTCCCACTTGGCCTGGTGCGAGGGCCGCGACTCGATGCGGTTCATGCTGATGCCGTGCCGCGCGAACGGGCTGAGCACGTTGAACAGCGCGCCGGGCTGGTCCTTGATGAACACCAGCACCGAGGTGCGGTCGTGGCCCGACGCCGGGAACAGCTGCCGGCCGAGCACCAGGAACCGCGTCGTGTTGTCCTTGTTGTCCTCGATCGGGCTCATGATGACCTTGCGCAGGCCGTACACGTGGCCGGCCGACTCGCCGGCGATCGCGGCCGCGTCGTCGGCATTGCGCGCGCGGCGCGCGCCCTCGGCATTGCTCGACACCGGGATCTTCTCGGCCTTGGGCAGGTTGCCGCGCAGCCAGGCCTGCGTCTGGGCGAAGGACTGCGGGTGCGAGTAGATCCGTTCGATGTCCTCGATGCGGCCGCTGCGCGAAAGCAGGAACTGGTGCACGCGCAGCTCCACCTCGCCGCAGATCCTGAGGCCGGAGGTCAGGAACATGTCGAGCGTGACCTGGATCGTGCCCTGGCCGGAGTTCTCGACCGGCACGACGCCGAAATCGGCATTGCCGTTCTCGACCTCCTGGAACACCTCCTCGATGCTGGCCATCGGCATGCCGTGCGCGGAGCGGCCGAAGTGCTTGAGCACCGCCTGCTGGCTGAAGGTGCCTTCCGGCCCGAGGAAGCCGATCTTCAGCGGCTCCTGCTGGGCCAGGCAGGCCGACATGATCTCGCGGAACACGTGCACCAGGACCTCGTCACTGAGCGGTCCCTGGTTGCGGTCCACCACCATGCGCAGCACCTGCGCCTCGCGCTCGGGCCGGTAGTAGTCCACCGCGGCGGCGAGCGGGCCCTTGGCCAGCCCGACCTGATGGGCGAAGCGCGCGCGCTCGGCGATCAGCTCCTGGATGCTGCGGTCGATGCCGTCGATGCGCGCGCGCACCTCGGGCAGGCTCAAGGGCGGTTGCGGGGTGTCGTCGGTGCTCATGGGCGGAAGGCGTGGGCGTGAAAGGAGGGAGGCGCCGTCAACCGTGGCGGCTGGCGAAATCGCGCATGAAGCCGACCAGGGCCTGCACCGCTTCGAGCGGCACGGCGTTGTAGAGCGAGGCGCGCATGCCGCCGACCAGCTTGTGCCCCTTGAGGGCAAGCAGGCCCGCCGCGTGCGACTCGCGCAGGAAGGCCGCATCGAGGTCGGCGCGCGGCAGCGTGAACGGCACGTTCATCAGCGAGCGTGCCGCCGGATCGACCGTATTGCGGTAGAAGCCGGAGGCGTCGATCGCGTCGTACAGCAAGGCCGCCTTCTCGCGGTTGCGCGCGGCCATCGCGGCGACGCCGCCCTGCGCCTTGAGCCACTTGAACACCAGGCCCGCCAGGTACCAGCCGAAGGTGTTGGGCGTATTGAGCAACGAGCCCTGCGCGGCGTGCTCGGCATAGCTGAAGATCCGGGCGATGTCGGCCGGGCTGCGCGCCAGCAGGTCGTCACGGACGATCAGGACGACCAGGCCGGAGGCGCCGATGTTCTTCTGCGCGCCGGCGTAGATCAGCCCGTAGCGGGCGACGTCGATCGGCCGCGACAGGATGTCCGAGGACATGTCGGCCACCAGCGGCACGTCGCCGGTGTCGGGCAGTGGGTCGAACTGCACGCCGTGGATCGTCTCGTTGCTGACGAGGTGGACGTAGGCCGCCGACGGATCGAGCCGCCACCGCCCGGCCGCCGGCAGGCCGGTGTAGCCGCCGTCCTGCGCGCTCGCGGCGACGCGGACGGTGACGTAGGGAGACGCCTCGCGCGCCGCCTTCTCGCTCCAGGCACCGGTCAGCACGTAGTCGGCGACCTGGTCGCGGCGCGCGATGTTCATCGGGATCTGCGCGAAATGCTGGGTCGCCCCGCCCTGCAGGAACAGCACCTTGTAGCCGTCCGGGATCGCCAGCAGGTCGCGCAGGTCCTGCTCGGCCGTGGCGGCCAGCGCCATGAAGTCCTTGCCGCGATGGCTGATCTCCATCACCGAGGCGCCGACGCCGTTCCATTCGAGCAGCTCGGCCTGCGCCTGGCGCAACACCGCCTCCGGCAAGGCGGCCGGACCGGCGCTGAAATTGAAGCATCGACTCACGGGGCCACTCCGGCGCACAGGACGGTCAGGGAACGAGCAAGAGTAGTCTGCGTTGCTGCGGCGCGGCAAGCAGGCAGCGACGGTTGCAACGGAAACCGGATCGGCCGGTGCCGTTCATTTTCCGCACCGCGATACTCCGGTATCGTCGTGGCGGTTTTCTGTCGCTCCGCAGGCCTGCCGATGCGCCGTCCGCCCCCGCCGATCCCTGGTTCGGAAATCACGCCGGAAGCGGTCTGGCTGCGCCGCCGCGAGATCGTCAAGGCGCTGGCCCTGGCCGGCCCCGCGCTGATCGCCGGTTGCGGCCGCGCCGGCGACAGCGCCGCCGCCGATGCCACCGGCACGGCCGACCTGCCCGGCCGGCCGCTCACGATCGCGCAGCGCGGTGCCTACGCCACCGACGAGACGCAGACCCGCCTGCACGACGCCACCCACTACAACAACTACTACGAGTTCGGCACCGGCAAGGACGACCCGGCCAAGCGCTCGGGCCGCTTCAAGCCGGAACCCTGGAGCGTGGACATCGCCGGCCATGCCGAAGTGACCGGGCGCGTCACGCTCGAGGACCTGCTCAAGCCGCATCCGCTGCAGGAACGGATCTACCGGATGCGCTGCGTCGAGGCCTGGTCGATGGTGATTCCCTGGGTCGGCATCCCGCTCGGCGACGTGCTCAAGCGGTTCCGGCCGACGGCCCAGGCCAAGTACGTGGCGTTCACGACGGTGGAACGCCCGGCCGAGATGCCGGGGCTCTCCTATCCGGTGCTGCGCTGGCCGTACCGCGAAGGACTGCGCATCGACGAGGCGATGCATCCGCTGACGCTGCTGGTGGTCGGCCTCTACGGCCGTACGCTGCCCAACCAGAACGGCGCGCCGCTGCGGCTGGTGGTGCCGTGGAAGTACGGCTTCAAGGGCATCAAGTCGATCGTGCGCATCGATTTCACCGAGAGCGAGCCGACCACCTCGTGGAACCTGTCGGCCGGCGACGAGTATGGCTTCTATGCCAACGTCAATCCCGACGTCAGCCACCCGCGCTGGAGCCAGGCCACCGAGCGCCGCATCGCCGGCGACGGCTTCAACCTGCTCGGCAACCGCGTGGCGACGCTGCCGTTCAACGGCTATGCCGAGCACGTCGCGTCGCTGTACGCCGGCATGGACCTGCGGGCCCATTACTGATGCCGCGCCGCCTGGACCGGATCGCCCTCAGCAAACCGTTCGTCTTCGCCGCCTGCCTGCTGCCGCTGGCGTGGATCGCCTGGCTGGCCGTCCAGGGCGGACTGGGCCCGGACCCGGTCGCGCGGCTGGAGCACGAAACCGGGCTGTGGGCGCTGCGGCTGCTGCTGGCGACGCTCGCCGCCACGCCGCTGCGGCGCCTCACCGGCTGGCACGGGCTGATCCGCTATCGCCGCATGCTCGGCTTGTTCGCATTCTTCTACGCCAGCGTGCACCTGGTGATCTACCTGGTGATCGACCTGGGCGGCTTCTGGTCGCAGATCCTCGCCGAGATCGCCAAGCGGCCGTTCATCACCGTGGGCTTCCTGGCCTGGCTGCTGATGATCCCGCTGGCGGCCACCTCGACCCGCGCGATGATGCGGCGGCTCGGCCGGCACTGGCAGCAGCTGCACCGGCTGGTCTATCCACTGGCGGTGCTGGCGGTGCTGCACTTCCTCTGGCAGGTCAAGTACGGCGAGACGATCGCGGTGCGCGAGCCGGTCATCTATGCCGCCGTCCTGGCCGTGCTGCTGGCCGCGCGCGTGCCTGGCTGGCTGCGCCAGACCGGAGTGCGCGGCTCAGGTGCCCAGCAGCAGTAGCAAGGCCAGCGCCAGACCGATCAGCGCGCCGCCGCCGATCAGCCACCACAGGCCGCTGCGCGTGGCTTCCGTGTCGCCGTCGGACGCATCCAGGCGGCTGCCGTCGATCACCGGCTGCGGCACCAGCGGCGTGCGGCTGAGCTGGTCGACCGCCGGCAGGCCGGGCGCCTCGACCAGGAACCGGTTGCGGCCGAAGACGACCTGGTCGCCCGACTGCAGCACCGCGGCGGCGACCGGCACGCCGTTCACCTGTGCACCGGCCGGCTCCTGGCTGCGCAGCACGATGCGCTGGCCGCTCAGCAGGATCGTCGCGTGCAGCGGCTCGACGCCGGCCTCGTCGATGACCAGGTCGTTGCCGGGCGCCGAGCCGATCACCAGCCGCGGGTTGATCGCGATCGACTTGCCGAACCACGAGCCGGAGATCCCACGCAGCGCGACACGCGCCACCGGACCGGACGCATCCGCATCGTCGAGGGCCGTCAGATCGGCGTCGACGTCGGTATCGCGATCGGGCTTGACCAGGAACGCGACGCGGTCGAGACAGACGGTGTCGCCCAGCCGCAGCAGGGCCTTCTCGCGCACCGGGCGGGCGTTGACGTGAGTGCGCGCAGCGCCGTCGAGCACGTCGAGCACCAGGCCGCGGGCATCGGCAGTGACGCGGGCGTGCCAGGCCAGGACGCCGTCAGCCGCGATCACGATCGTATTGCCTTGCGCACTTCCGAGCGTGACGGCGCCGGCGGTGACGACGACGTCGCGGTGCTCGCCGTTCGGGAAACTCAGGCGCATCGGCCATCCAGGCTTGTCATTGGCGCGAAATTTAGCACAGCATGCCGGCCCGCATCCCTCGTTCCAGGAGCCTCGGCATGAGCCGCATCGACATCGTCCGACCGCATCAGCGCAGCCGCCAGGACGTGCAGGCCGCGGTCGATCGCCTGGCCTGTTCGCTCGGCGGCCAGTTCGGCGTCTGCCATCGCTGGGACGGCGACACGCTCGCGTTCGAACGCAGCGGCGTGCGCGGCCGCATCGCGGTATCGGACCATGAGGTTCGCGTGACGGCCGAGCTCGGCCTGCTGATGGGCGCGATGAAGCCGCTGATCGAGCGCGAGATCGTGCGCTACCTCGACGAACACCTGGCCTGACGGCCGGCGAACCGCGCCGCCGCGGCCGGCTCCACGCCGGCCGCGGACCGCCACGCAGTGCCCGGAGTCCGCCACAACGCCTCGCTATACTCGCGCCCACTGTTCTGGGAGGGTCTACGGATGAGAGCCTGGCTGCCGGTTTCGCCGCTGCGCCGTTGCGTGATCGTTGTGCTGTCGTCGCTGCTGGCCGTGCTGGCCGCCTGCAGCAAGCCGCCGCAAGGCGTTCCGGAGGTGCAGGACCGCAAGCCGGTCGCCGCCGAGCCGGCCACCGCAGCCGAGGGCTTCGCGGTCGCCTCGGCACGCGCCGAGCCGTACCAGGGACAGCTGGCGCTCACGCTGGAGTTCACGCGGCCGCTGACCGGATCGCAGGCCTTCGACAGCCTGATCGACGTGACCGGCGCCAAGGGCGAGACGATCACCGGCAGTTGGGCGCTCGACGAGGACGGCAAGACGCTGCGCTTTCCGTTCGTCCAGGCCGACGCCCACTACAACGTGCGCATCAAGCCGGACCTCGGCGCCGCCGACGGCAGCACGCTCGGCCAGCCGACCGAGAAGTCGGTCTACACCGGGCCGCTGGAGCCGGCGGTGGGCTTCGCCTCGCAGGGCAGCGTGCTGCCCGCCCGCGAGACGCGCGGCCTGCCGGTGGTCTCGGTCAACGTGGCCGAGGTCGACGTCGAGTTCCTGCGCGTCGCCGACAAGGAGATACCGAACTTCTTCGCCGCCTACCAGCGCAACGCCCGGCGCTCGGCCTGGGAGCTGGACCCGCGCTACGGCTGGTACGGCCAGAAGGGCAAGCCGGTGGCACGGATCGCCGAGTCGGTCTACGCCAACCGCTTCGCGCTCGGCGGCCGGCAGAACGAGCGCACGCTGTCGTACCTGCCGATCCAGAACATCGCCGAGCTGGCCCAGCCGGGCCTCTACTTCGCCGTGATGAAGCGCGCCGGCAGCTTCGGCGAGGAGTACGAGACGAGCTTCTTCTTCGTCAGCGACATCGGCCTGCACACCCGCGCCTACGCCGACACGCTGTTCGTCCATGCCGCGTCGCTGAAGACCGGCGGTGCCACCGGCGGCGTGGAGGTCGCGGTGATCGATGCCAAGGGCGAGACCGTCGCCAGCGGCACCACCGACGGCAACGGCAACGCACTGCTGGCCTACACCCTGAACGCGGCGCACGTGCTGACTGCGCGCGCCGGCCGCGACATCTCGCTGCTGCCGTTCAACCAGCCGGCACTGGATCTCTCCGATTTCGCGGTCAGCGGCCGCCGGCAGGAGCGCTTCGACGTGTTCGCCTGGTCCGGGCGCGACCTGTACCGGCCCGGCGAGACGGTGCGCCTTTCCGCCCTGCTGCGCGACTACGACGGCAAGCCGATCGCAGCGCAGCCGTTGTTCCTGACGCTCAAGCAGCCCGACGGCCGCGTGTTCGCCCAGGCCAAGCTCGAACCGGGTGAGCTCAACTACTTCGACTGGTCGCGCGAGATCCCCGCCGACGCCCCGACCGGGCGCTGGCAGGTCGAGTTCCGGCTCGACCCGGCCGCCAAGGAAGCCAGCCAGGGCATCGTCTTCCGCATCGAGGAGTTCCTGCCGGAACGGCTCAAGCTCGACCTGGCCACCTCGCAGGACCGGCTCAAGCCCGGCGAGGCGCTGGCGCTGGAGGTCCAGGCCGACTATCTGTACGGCGCACCGGCCGCCGGCAACCGCTTCACCGCACGCCTGACGGTGACGGCCGACCCGCACCCGGTCGAGACGCGCAAGGACTACTTCTTCGGCGATCCGACCGTCGACCTGCCGAAGGAAGCCAAGGACATCATCGAGGTCGAGCTCGACGAAAAGGGCCACCACGCCGAATCGATCACGGTCAGCGAGGAAGCCAAGCCAGCCACGCCGATCGCGGCGATCGTAGCCGGCAGCGTCTACGAGACCGGCGGCCGCACCGTCACGCGCACGCTCAAGCGCACGCTCTGGCCGGCCGAGGCGCTGGTCGGCGTGCGGCCGCTGTTCGATCCCAAGGACGGCGCCAGCTCCAATGCGCGCGCCGGCTTCGAGGTGATCCGCAGCAACGCCGCGGGCGAACTGCTCGGCGGTTCTCCGCTGAAGCTGACCCTGGTGCGCGAGCGCCGCGACTACCACTGGGTCTACGACAGCCAGGGCGGCTGGCGCTTCAACTACACCGAACGGCAGGAGAACGCCGAGACGCGCGACCTGCCGCTCGAGGCCGGCAAGGCGACGCGCCTGGACGTGCCGGTGGAATGGGGCAACTACCGCGTGGAGCTGTACGACCCGGACACCGGGCTGACGATGCGCTACCCGTTCTACGCCGGCTGGAGCTGGGGTGACGACAACCGCGGCCAGGAGGCACGTCCGGACAAGATCAAGCTGGCGCTGGACAAGGAGCGCTACCGCGCCGGCGACACGCTGAAGGTGACGATCACGCCGCCGCACCCGGGCGAAGGCCTGCTGCTGGTCGAGTCCGACACCCTGCTGCACGCCCAGCCGATCGACGTGCGCAAGAACGCGACGATCGAGATCCCGGTGACCGAGGCCTGGGAGCGCCACGACGTCTACATCACCGCGCTGGTGTTCCGCGGCGGCTCGGCGACCGAGAAGGTGACGCCGGCCCGCGCGGTGGGCGAGGCCTTCGTGCCGATCGACCGTGCCGGCCGCAAGGTCGACGTGCAGCTGGAGGTGCCGCCGCTGATGAAGCCGGAGACCACGCTGCCGGTGACCGTCAAGGCGCCGGCGCTCGCCGGCCGCCGCGCGTCGGTGACGGTCTCGGCGGTGGACGTCGGCATCCTCAACATCACCCGGTTCCCCCGGCCCGACCCCAACGGCTGGTTCTTCGCCCAGCGCCGGCTCGGCATCGACGCCTACGACCTCTACGGGCGCGTCATCGAGAGCTTCGAAGGCGGCATCGCCCGGCTGCGCTACGGCGGCGACATGGCGCTGGACGCGCTGCCGCAGGCGCGCCGGCCCACCGCCAAGGTGCTGACGGTGGACCTGTTCTCCGGCGCCGTCGCGCTGGACGCCAAGGGCGAGGCCCGGGTCAACCTCGACGTCCCCGACTTCAACGGCACGCTGCGCGTGGTCGCCGTCGCCTTCACCGACGACAGCTACGGCAGCAGCGACACCGAGACCATCGTGCGCGCGCCGCTGGTGGCGGAAGTGTCGACGCCGCGCGTGCTGGCGCCGGGCGACCGCTCGCAGCTGACGCTGGACCTGCAGAACTTCTCGGGGTCCGAACGGGTGTTCGCGATCGAGGCCGAGGCCGGCAAGCCGCTGGCGCTGGCCGACGGCAAGCGCACCGTCACGCTGGCCGACGGCGCCAAGACCACGCTGAATTTCCCGCTGACGGCACAGGAAGGCTACGGCGTCGGCACCATCACGGTGGCGGCCCGCTCCGGCACCGACATCGACCTCCGCCGCCACTTCGAGCTGGCGGTGCGGCCGGCCTGGCCGTCGGTGCTGCGCTCGCAGCCGACCGTGCTCGAGCAGTTCGCACCGATCACCCTCGGCGCGGCCGACCTCGACGGCCTGCTGGCCGATTCGGTGACCGCGCGGCTGACGCTGACCAGCCTGCCGCCGCTGCCGTTCTCCGCCGCGCTCAAGGGCCTGCTGGCCTACCCGTATGGCTGCGCGGAGCAGACCACCAGCAAGGGCTACGGCGCCCTGCTGCTGGACACCGCGACGGCCGACAAGCTCGGCGTGGAAGGCCTGGCGGCCGACAGCCGGCGTGCCCGCGTCGAAGGCGCGCTGGGGCGCCTGGCGTCGATGCAGGTCGGCTCCGGCCATTTCGGCATGTGGGGCGGCGACGGCTACGTCAACGAGTTCCTGACGCCGTACATCACCGAGTTCATGCTCGACGCACGCGAGGAGGGATTCCTGGTGCCGGAGGCGGCACTGCAAAAGGCCCTGCAGCGCCTCAACGACGACCTGCTCTCGGGCGGACACCCGTACTACGGCTACGACCACAGCGACCACCTGCGCTTCGCCGACCAGGCCTGGTCGGCCTACGTGCTGGCGCGCGTCAACCGCGCCCCGCTCGGTACCCTGCGTGCGCTGTACGACAACGATCGCGGCAAGTCGCTGACGGCCTTGCCGCTGGTCCACCTCGGCATCGCGCTGAAGCTGATGGGCGATGCGCCGCGTGCCGAGCAGGCGATCGCCGAGGCCTTCGCCAAGACCGTCGATCGGCCGTCCTGGCTCGGCGACTACGGCTCGGACCTGCGCGACACGGCGCTGATGATCTCGCTGGTCCGCCGCTTCGGCCTCGGCAAGCCCGAGTACGAGGGACGCGTGTTCGACCTGGCACGCGGCGTCCGCTCGGAAACCGGCCCCACGAAATCGCGCTGGACCTACCTCAGCACGCAGGAGCAGATCGCGATCGCGCGCCTCGGACGCACGCTGATCGCCGACAACGGCAATGCCGTATCGGGCACGCTGACGATCGGCGACGCGGCGACGCCGGTGGAGCCGGCCCGGTTGTGGAGCCGCGAATTCACTGCGGCCGACCTGCGCGCCGGCGTGCGCCTGGCGCCCCAGGGCGACCTGCCGGTCTACCTCAGCACCGACATCGCCGGGGTGCCGAGGACCGCACCGCCGAACGACGACACGCACGTGTGGATCCGCCGCCGCTATTACACGCTGGACGGCAAGCCCTGGGAGCCGGCCCCGCTGAAGGAAGGCGACGCGCTGATCGTGGGCCTGCGCCTGGAGGCGCGCGAGGCGATCCACGACGCGCTGCTGGTGGACCTGCTGCCCGGTGGCCTGGAGATCGAGAACTTCAACCTGACCGACGCCAAGCAGTGGGCCGACGTCGTGGTGGACGGCATCACGCTGAGCGATCGCGCCTCCGCCGCCGAGGTGCGCCACGAGGAATTCCGCGACGACCGCTATGTCGCCGCGCTGAGCCTGGACCAGGGCCAGACCGCCCAGGTGTTCTACCTGGTGCGCGCGGTTTCGCCGGGTTCCTTCCTGGTGCCGCCGCCGCTGGTCGAGGACATGTACCGGCCGCAGGTCCGCGGCATCGGCCGCGGCGAGCCGGCGCGCATCGACGTGGGACCGCCGAACGCCTCGCCATGAGGCGCCTGCCGGCCGGCGGCGGCGCTGCGGCGGGCCCGCGCCTGCGCGGCGGCCGCCGCGCGGCAGGCGGCGACCGCTGCTCCTCAGCCCCCGCCGTCGCCCGCTGCGGGCGCCCGCACGCGGACGCGGAAGACCTGGGTCTGTACCGGGCCGGTGCGGACGCGCGCGTCGATCCGCTCGAAGCGCAGCGCCGCCTCGCCCGGTGCCAGCGCACGGAACCGCCACTCGAACACGGCGCCCCCGCCGATCCGCCGGTCCGCTGGATCGGCAGCCACCCGCCGGCCGTCGACCACGGTCTGCACCGTGCCGGCCGGCGTTGCCGCCAAGCGCCAGTGAATGCCGGTGCTGGGATTGGAAAAGACACGCCAGGTCAGCTCGTCGCCCACCTGCACTTCGCGGGTGCCGGCGCCGCCCAGGGCGTGGGTCTCGGCCTGCACCGGCCCGCTGGCCGCGGACAACGCCAGGGCCACGGCAGACACCGCAAACCGCGTGATCGCACCGTAGGTCATCGCACCGTTCCTGCACCGACCGCAGCCGCGCCAGCGTACCCCACGGCGCCTGGACGGTGCAGCCGCCCGAATCCCAGCCGGACGTGCCGGAATGGAACCTGAGGCCCCCGCCGCGCGGAGCCGCCGATGCCGCTAGCGTGGCGACGCCGGCTGCGGCGTGGGCTGCTGCTGGTCGTGCTGGTGGCCGCGGTACTGGCGGTGCTGGATCGCTGCTTTCCGCTGCCGCTGCCCGATGCCTCCGGCGCGGGCGCGATCGTGCTGGCGCGCGACGGGCAACCGCTGCGCGCCTTCCCGGACCGCGACGGCGTATGGCGCTATCCGGTCACGCCCGAGCAGGTCTCGCCGCTCTACGTCGAGGCCCTGCTGACCTACGAGGACCGCTGGTTCGCGCACCATCCCGGCGTCAACCCGCTGGCACTGGCACGTGCCGCCGGCCAGGGCCTGCGCCACCGGCGCATGGTCTCGGGTGGCTCGACGCTGACGATGCAGGTGGCGCGCATCCTCGACGGCACGCCGCACGACGTCGGCGGCAAGCTGCGCCAGATCGCACGCGCGCTGCAGTTGGAGCTGCACCTGTCCAAGCGCGAGATCCTGACGCTCTACCTCAACCACGCGCCGTTCGGCGGCACCATCGAAGGCGTCGAGGCCGCTGCCTGGGCCTACCTCGGCAAGTCGGCGCAGCGCCTCTCGCGCGCCGAGGCGGCCCTGCTCGCGGTCCTGCCGCAGGCGCCGACACGATTGCGCCCGGACCGCAATCCGGACGTCGCCCGCGCCTACCGCGACAAGGTGCTCGACCGGATGGCGCGGCTCGGTGTCTGGAGCGCCGGCGAGGTCGCCGATGCCCGCATCGAGACGGTCGCCTCGCGCTCGCTGCAGCCACCGATGACCGCGGCCCTGCTGGCCGAACGCCTGCGCACGGCACGGCCGGGTGAGCGCCGGCTGGCGTCGACGATCGACGCCGGGCTGCAACGCGCGCTGGAAGCCCGCGTCGCCGACTACCTGGCACGCCTGCCCGAGCGCACGTCGGCGGCGCTGCTGGTCGTCGACAACACCTCGCTGGACGCACTCGCGTATGTCGGCTCCGGCGCGTTCGGCAGCGAGGCGCGGCTGGGCCACGTCGACATGGTGCGCGCCTGGCGCTCGCCCGGCTCGACGCTCAAGCCGTTCCTCTACGGCCTGGCGCTCGACGATGGCCTGATCCATTCGGAAAGCTTGCTGGTCGACGCGCCGCAGGCCTTCGGCGGCTACCGGCCCGGTAACTTCGACATGGCCTTCAACGGCCCGGTCTCGGCCGCGCAGGCGCTGCGGCTGTCGCTGAACATCCCCGCCGTCGAGCTGCTCGATCGCCTCACGCCGGCGCGTTTCGCCGCGCGCCTGGAGCACGCCGGCATCACGCTGCGGCTGCCACGCGGCGCCGCGCCCAACCTGTCGATGATCCTCGGCGGCGCCGGTGCGCGGCTGGAAGACCTGGTCGGGGCCTATGCCGCCTTCAACCGCGGTGGCGTCGCCGGCCGCGTGCGTTACCTGCACGACGCGCCGGCGATCGACCGGCGCGTGCTTTCCGAAGGCGCCGCCTGGATCGTTCGCGAGATGCTCGAGGCCAATCCGCGGCCCGGCTATGCCAGCGGCAGCTTCGACACCGGCTCGCGCCCGCGCGTGGCCTGGAAGACCGGCACCAGCTACGGCTTCCGCGATGCCTGGGCGCTCGGCACGACGCGCCAGTACACGGTGGGCGTCTGGATCGGCCGCCCCGACGGGACGCCGCTGCCCGGCCAGTACGGCGCGATCACGGCGCTGCCGCTGCTGTTCCAGGCGATCGACAGCCTGCCGCGCGCTAGCGTCGCGCCGGCACCGCAGCCGCCGCCCTCGACGGTGAGCCAGGTCGAGATCTGCTGGCCGCTCGGACTGGCCTACGATCCCGCGCAGCCCGAGCTGTGCCATCAGAAGCACCGTGCCTGGATCCTCGACGGGGTGATCCCGCCGACGCTGGCCGAGCGCGAAGCCACGCGCTGGAGCGCCGGCGTGGTGCGGCTGAACGTCGATGCCGCCAGCGGCCACCGGCTCGGTCCGGGCTGCGACGACAGGGCGGCCCGTCCCCTGGCCATCGCACGCTGGCCGGTGGCGGCCTATCCGTGGCTGCCGCGCGAGACACGGCGGCGCGCCAGCCTGCCACCACTCGCCGCCGGCTGTGCCGACGACGGCCTGGCGCACCTGCAAGGCCTGCGGATCGACGGCATCAGCGACGGCGCCACCCTCGCCCGCGCGCCCAACAGCGACAAGCCGGCCCGCGTGCGGCTGCGTGCGCTGGGCGCCGAGGGCGAGGTGTTGTGGCTGGTCGACGGCCTGCTGGTCGGCCGCACGCAGGGCGGCCAGCCGATCGAGCAGCCGTTCGCGACCACCGGCGAACGCACCCTCACCGCGCTCGCCGCCGACGGTGCCTACGCGCAGGTCCGCATCCGCGTCCTGCGCTGAACGATGCAGTGCAGCTTGTCTGGATTCGATGCGGCGCCAGACAATGGCCCCGCTCGACGGTCGGCCGCGTGCCGGCCCACCGTTGGCCGGCTCGTCCACGCACAAGGAAACGACGATGGCAGCATCCGGATCGAAGCGTCCCTCCCCCAGCACGCCTGCGCGGCCCTCCTCCAGGCCTGCGCGACGGCCGTCCGCCACGGCCAGGCCCGCCGCGAAGAAGCCGGTCACCAAGAAACCGGTCGCCAGGAAACCGGCCGGGAAGCAACCGGCGGCACGGCCGGCGGCCGCGGCGCCCACCGGCGCCGGCGGTACCGGCCAGACGATCTGGCTGGCCGGGCTCGGCGCGCTGGCGCGGGCGCAAGCGGAGGGAACGCGCCTGTTCGAGACCCTGGTCAAGGCCGGCGTCGACTTCGATGCGCGCGTCCGCAAGAACGCCAGGGCGCAGGCCGGCGATTTCAGTGCGCTGATCGGCACGGCCGGCGAGGACCTGGGCGAGCGCAGCCGCGAGCTCTGGAAGCGTATCGACGGCCTGTTCCAGGAACGCCTGGACCAGGCGACGGCGGCGCTGCCGCTGGTACGCCGCAGCGAACTGCAGGCGCTCGCCGCGCGCCTCGACGAACTGGCACGCAGCGTCGATCAGCTGCAGCGATCGGCGAGCAAGGCCGCTGCGCCCGCCGTGCGCACGGGCGCCGCCGAACGCCGTCCGGTCGCCCATGCGGTCAAGCGCGTGCGCGACGAATTGGCCGATGTCGCCAAGGAACTGGAGAACGCACAGATCGCGGCACGCGCTCCGGCCCGCAAGACCGGCACCGCGCGCAAGGGCTGACCGGCCGCGTTGACCGGCTTTTCGGTCGCTGTTCTAATCGACGGCCGGTTCCTCTCGACCATGCGACGCGCGCAGGCCCCCGCCATGCCAGACGACCTCAAGGCCGCTTTCCAGATTGCCGTCGAGCGCGTCAGGGAGCTGGCCGAACGTCCGGACAACGACACCCTGCTCAAGCTCTACGCGCTCTACAAGCAAGGCTCCGAAGGCGACGCGTCCGGCCCGAAGCCGGGCTTCTTCGATTTCGTCGGCACCGCCAAGCACGAGGCCTGGGTCAAGCTCAAGGGCATGAGCCGCGACGAGGCGATGCTCAAGTACATCGACCTGGTCGAACGTCTCGGGCATCCGGCGGACGGCACCGCGCGCTCCTAGAACGCCGCGCCCCTGGAACGAAACACGTACCGGCACCGGCCGGTGCCGCGCAGGTCACACCTGCGGGCCTTCGGCGGACCGGCCGCAGCGAGGCCGCGGGACCGCTCGCTGCCCGCGCGGATCCGGGCGACCGCTACGACGGAAGCCGGCGGATGTGTGCGCCGAGCGAGCCGAGCTTTTCCTCGATGTTCTCGTAGCCGCGATCGATGTGGTAGACGCGGTCCACGGTGGTATCGCCCTGGGCCACCAGGCCGGCGAGCACCAGCGAGGCCGAGGCGCGCAGGTCGGTCGCCATCAGCGGCGCGCCGGTCATCTGCGGCACGCCCTTGATGATCGCGGTATTGCCTTCCAGGCGGATGTCGGCACCGAGCCGCTGCAGCTCGTGGGCGTGCATGAAGCGGTTCTCGAAGACCGTCTCGGTGATCACGCCGACGCCTTCGGCGATGCAGTTGAGCGCGGTGAACTGCGCCTGCATGTCGGTCGGGAAGGCCGGATACGGCGCGGTGGTCAGGTTGACCGCCTTCGGGCGGCGCCCGCCCATGTCCAGCTCGATCCAGTCCTCGCCGACGTTGATGTCCGCGCCGGCCTCGGCCAGCTTGCTCAGCACCGCGTCGAGCGTCTTCGGACGCACGCGCTTGGTCGTCACGCGGCCGCCGGTGATCGCCGCGCCGACCAGGAAGGTGCCGGTCTCGATGCGGTCCGGAAGCACGTCGTAGTCGGTGCCGTGCAGGCGCTCGACGCCCTCGATGACCAGGGTCGCGGTGCCGGCGCCCTCGATCTGGGCGCCCATCGCGTTGAGGCAGTTGGCCAGGTCGATCACCTCCGGCTCCTGCGCGGCGTTCTCGATGATGGTCGTGCCCTGGGCCAGCACCGCGGCCATCATGATGTTCTCGGTGCCGGTCACGGTCACCAGGTCGAGGTTGATGCGGGTGCCGCGCAGGCGCTTGGCGCGGGCGCGGATGTAGCCGTTCTCGACGGTGACGTCGGCACCCAGCGCCTGGAGGCCCTTGATGTGCAGGTCCACCGGCCGCGAGCCGATCGCGCAGCCGCCCGGCAGCGAGACGTCCGCCGCGCCGAAACGCGCGACCAGCGGTCCCAGCACGAGGATCGACGCGCGCATCGTCTTGACCAGGTCGTAGGGCGCGAAGTAGTGCCGTGCCGCCCGCGGATCGACCTTGATGCGCATGCGCTCGTCGACGACCAGCTCGACCCCCATCTGGCCGAGCAGCTCCATCGTCGTGGTGACGTCGTGCAGGTGCGGCACGTTGCCGATCGTGACCGGCTCGTCGGCCAGCAGGCAGGCGGCGAGGATCGGCAGGACGGCGTTCTTGGCGCCCGACACGATGACTTCACCGTTGAGCGGTTGCCCGCCGTTGATCACGATCTTTGCCATTGAGGTGGTTGGAGGTCCGAAGTTCAGGAAATGGTAGGAAAGGCGGAAAACCGATCCGCCGGCTGTGCCGCGACGCCGCTGCCCGCTCAGCCGCGCGCTTCGTCCGGCGTGAGCGTCCTCAGCGACAATGCGTGGATCGCTCCACCCATCAGGTCCCCGAGCGTCGCATAGACCATGCGATGCCGCGCCAGCGGCAGCTTGCCGGCAAATGCGGGACTGACGACGAGCGCCTCGAAATGGACCCCGTCGGGCCCCTGCACCTGCACCTGGGCGTCGGGCAGCCCCTGTCGGATCAGATTCTCGATCGTGGATGTGTCCATGGGCGGCGTGGCTTGTGGCGGGAAAAGGGCTGCGACGGTCGGCGACCCGGGCCCGTCTAGGGCGCAGGTACGGGCTTGCAGCTACAATGGAGGACGCGGATGTTACTGAAAAACTCCCATTTCCGAAACGCGGACCTTTCCGATGCCGATGTTTCCATTGCCTTCCTGCCCTTGATGAACGCCCAAATCCAGCCGGTCGCCGCGAAGCTCGCCCCCACCCCGATCGACGGTGAGGCGCTGCGTCGCAGCGCGCTCAACGTGGTCACGATCGAGGCGCAAGCCATCGATGCCCTCAAGAACCGCATCGACGAGAACTTCATGCGGGCCTGCCAGGTGATGTTCGACTGCGCCGGCCGCATCGTGGTGTCCGGCATGGGCAAGTCCGGCCACATCGCGCGCAAGATCGCCGCGACCCTGGCCTCCACCGGCACGCCGGCGTTCTTCGTGCACCCGGCCGAAGCCAGCCACGGCGACCTCGGCATGATCACGCAGAAGGACGTGGTCCTGGCGCTCAGCAACTCCGGCGAGACCGACGAACTGCTGACGATCCTGCCGCTGATCAAGCGCCAGGGCGTGCCGCTGATCGCGATGACCGGCAATGCCGCCTCGTCGCTGGCGCGCCTGTCCGACGTCCACCTGGACGTCTCGGTGCCCGAGGAAGCCTGCCCGCTCGGCCTGGCGCCCACGTCGAGCACGACGGCGGCCCTGGTCATGGGCGATGCGCTGGCGATCGCGCTGCTCGAGGCCCGCGGCTTCACCGACGAGGACTTCGCCCGCTCCCACCCGGCCGGCACGCTCGGCCGCCGGCTGCTGCTGCACATCGGCGACGTCATGCACACCGGCGAGGCGATTCCGTCCGTCGACACCCACGCGACGCTGTTCGAGGCCGTGCTCGAGATGACCCGCAAGGGGCTGGGCATGACCGCGATCACCGACCCGGAAGGGCGCCTGCTCGGCGTGTTCACCGACGGCGACCTGCGCCGTGCGGTCGACGACGGCGACATCGACCTGCGCACGACGCCGGTGGTGCGCCTGATGACGATCAACCCCAAGACGATCGGACCGGACAAGCTCGCGGTCGAGGCGGCCCGCGTCATGGAGGCGCACAAGATCCATGCGCTGCTGGTGGTCGACAGCGACCGGCGCGTCGTCGGCGCCCTGAACATTCACGATCTGTTGCGCGCACGGGTGGTCTGATCGCGTCGCCTGGCGGGGCGCGGCCGCGCCCGGCACGTTGCCATGGCCGGCGGCGTCCCGGGTACCATTGCCGCCCTCACCCTCCGCGTCCGCCCGCCATGCTGCCCGACGACCTGCCCGCCGACATCCGCGCCCGCGCGGCCCGTATCCGCCTCGCCGTCTTCGACGTCGACGGCGTCATGACCGACGGCCGCCTCTGGTACGGCGAGGACGGTCACGAGATCAAGGCCTTCCACGTGCACGACGGCCTCGGCCTCAAGCGCCTGCTGGCCAACGGGATCGAGGTGGCCGTCATCACGGCGCGCATCAGCCGGACCGTGACCGAGCGCATGGCCGACCTCGGCGTCGCCCACGTCTACCAGGGACAGGACGACAAGCTGGCCTGCTTCCGTACGCTGCTCGGCGCGCTGGGGCTCGAGCCCGACCAGGCCGCCTATACCGGCGACGACCTGCCGGACCTGGCCGTCATGCGCCAGGCCGGCTTCGGCGTGGCGGTGGCCAATGCCCATCCGTGGGTCCGTGAACGCGCGCACTGGCGCACGCGCCGCAGCGGCGGCGAGGGCGCCGTCCGCGAGATCTGCGACCTGCTGCTGGCGGCCCAGGGGCGCGCCGAGGCCGAGCTCGCGCAGCACCTGCGATGACCGATCGGCGCTACTGGCTGGCCGTGCTGGCGCTGGCCGTGATCGCGCTGGCGACCCAGATCCTGGTCTGGATCAACCGGCCGCGCGTGGACGAACAGACCTACGGCGGCCCGCCCCGCTCGGACTACACGCTCGCCGATTTCACGATGAACGCGCTGGACGACACCGGCCGCCTGTCGTTCGCGATCAGCGGGCCGCGCCTGGCCCGGCGCGGCGAGGACGGCTCGATCTACGTCACCGATCCGCGCTACACCCTGCTCGACGACCAGGGCCAGCCCTGGCTGGGCCGGTCGAACTCGGCCTGGATCGACAAGAGCGGATCGACGATGAAGCTCGAAGGCGACGTCGTCCTGGAGCGCAAGGCCGACGGGCCGATCCAGCCGGCCACGATCCACACCTCGGACCTGACGACCTGGCCGAAGACCGGCAAGCTCGAAACGGCCGCGCCCACACGGATCGAGCAGCCCGGTTCTATACTGCGCGGCACCGGCCTGCGCGGCGACATGAACACGAAAGTCCTGGAGTTGCTTTCCGATGTCCACAATACCTTCGAACCCCGTCCACGTCGGCGTTGATTCGCCGCTTGCCCGAGCGCTCCTCCTGCTGGCGGCGGTCCTGCTGCCGGCCGGGCCGGCCCTGGCCCTCAGCACCGACCGCAACCAGCCGCTGGACATCAAGGCGCAGTACCAGCGCCTGACCCAGGGCCGTGCGACCGGCAGCGACACCAACTTCGGCACGCTCACCGGCAACGTCCGCGTCGAGCAGGGTTCGCTCAAGGCCCAGGGCGACGAGGCCAAGCTCTACGACACGGCCAAGGGCGGCGGGGCCGGCGGCGACAACCAGGTCCGCCGCATCGTGCTGACCGGCAAGCCGGCGCGGCTCGAACAGCGGATGGACGGCGACGGCGGCCTGATGAAGGCCACCGCGGCGACGATCGAGTTCAACACCGACACCGGCGTGGCCGATCTCAACGGCGATGTCGTGGTGGTCCAGGAAGGACGCTCGGAGTTCCGTGGCGCGCAGATGACCTACAACACCAATACCGGCGCGATGGAAGGCGGCAGCAGTGCCCCCGGCAGCGAGGTGCACCTGCGCTTCCTCCCGAAGACCGCGCCACCGGCGGCCGGCACGCCCTGATGCTGAGTGCCGAAGGGCTGCGCAAGAGCTTTCGCGGCCGCAACGTCGTACGGGACTTCGGCTTCGCGGTGGAGGCCGGCGAGGTGGTCGGCCTGCTCGGCCCCAACGGCGCCGGCAAGACGACCTGCTTCTACATGGTCGTCGGCCTGATCGCCTCGGACGCCGGCGTGATCCGCCTGGACGAGGTCGACATCACGCACCAGCCGATGCACGTCCGTGCCCGCATGGGGGTCGGCTACCTGCCGCAGGAGCCGTCCGTGTTCCGCCGGCTCAGCGTCGCCGAGAACATCCTGGCGATCCTCGAGCTGCGCGAAGACCTCGATGCCGCCGGGCGCATGGCCGAGCTCGAGGCGCTGCTGCAGGAGCTGCAGATCGGGCACATCACCGGGCAGAAGGGACAAAGCCTCTCGGGCGGCGAACGCCGGCGCGTGGAGATCGCGCGGGCCCTGGCGGCCAAGCCGCGCTTCATGCTGCTGGACGAACCGTTCGCCGGCGTCGACCCGATTTCCGTCGTCGACATCCAGCGCATCGTCCGCCACCTGAAGGATCGCGGCATCGGCATCCTGATCACCGACCACAACGTCCGCGAGACGCTCGGCATCTGCGACCGCGCCTACATCATGAGCGACGGTGTGGTGCTGGCGCAGGGGGTTCCGGCCGACATCCTGACCAACGAGCAGGTGCGCGAGGTCTACCTCGGCCGCGAATTCCGGATGTAGCAGGCCGGATGCGGTGCGGCGGCACCTGCCGCTGCGCTGCGTCGGTGCGACCGTGACCCGGGCACGTCCACCGAGCCTGCCGCACGGCCAAGCCTGTTCCCTTCCCGCGACAACGTCAAGCCCTGCCCGCCTTCGCGATTTAGCGCTAGGATTTCTCGTCAGGGGATTGGCATGATCCACGCATGAAACCTGCTCTCCAGCTACGCGTCAGCCAACAACTGGCGCTCACTCCGCAACTCCAACAGGCCATCCGCCTGTTGCAGCTTTCCCGCATGGAACTGGAGCTGGAGCTGGCCGTCGCGCTGGAGTCCAATCCGCTGCTGGACATGACCGACGGCGACGCGGACTTCGACGAATCGGGCGAGTCCGAGCCGGCCGACGTCGGCGAGACCGACGCCTCCCCGGCCGAATCGGCCAGCGAATCCAGCGCCGACGACGACGGCCCGCTCGACCTCTCGCTCGAGCACAACGAATACCGCGGAACGCCGACCGACGAGGACGGCATGGAACCGCAGGACGCGGAAGCCGAGGACCTGCGCGACCACCTGCTCTGGCAGCTCAACCTGACGCCGATGTCGCCGCGAGACCGCACCATCGCCACCGCGATCATCGAGGCGGTGGACGACGACGGCTACCTGACCGAGCCGGGCGAGGCGCTGGCCCAGAGCGTCTCGCAGCTGTTCAGCGTCTCCGCCGACGAAGTGGAGGCGGTCCGGCATCGCGTGCAGCGCTTCGATCCGCTCGGCGTCGCCAGCCGTACGCTACGCGAATGCCTGCTGGTACAGCTGGAAGCCTGCAGCCGCGAAACGCCGGCGATCGCGCTGGCCGAGGTGCTGGTCGACCAGCACCTGGACCAGCTGGCGCGCAACGACCGCGGCAAGCTGTGCCAGAAGCTGCGCGCCAGCGCCGACGAGCTCGACGGTGCGATCACGCTGATCCGCTCGCTCAATCCCAAGCCCGGCGCCGGCCATTCGGCGGCGCCGGCCGAGTACGTGGCGCCCGACGCCTATGCGATCAAGCACAACGGCCGCTGGCAGGTCTCGCTGTCGCCCGGCTGCCAGCCGCGGCTGTCGATCAACCAGCACTACGCGGCCCTGATCGCACGCGCCAAGCGCGACGACGCCAACTACCTGCGCAGCCAGCTCCAGGAAGCGCGCTGGCTGATCAAGAGCCTGCAGACCCGGGCCGACACGCTGCTGAAGGTCGCCACCGCGATCGTGCGCGCGCAGGAGGCCTACCTGGAGTTCGGGCCCGAGGCGATGCGCCCGCTGGTGCTCAAGGACGTCGCCGACGAGATCGGCATGCACGAGTCGACGGTCAGTCGCGTGACCACGCGCAAGTACCTGCACACCCCGCGAGGCACGTTCGAGTTCAAGTACTTCTTCTCCAGCGGCGTGACCACGATCGACGGCGGCGCGGCCTCGGCCACGGCGATCCAGGCGATGATCCGCAAGCTGGTGGCCGACGAGCGGCCCGAACGGCCGTTGTCCGACCAGGCCCTGACCTCCGAACTGAACAACCGGGGCATCAACGTCGCCCGGCGCACGGTCGCCAAGTACCGCGAGGCGATGAACATCCCCTCTTCCAACGACCGCGCACGCCTGAGTTGATACCTCCCGGAACACCCCCATCCCTCATTCAAAGGAACCTAGCGGCCCGATTCGTGTCCGACAGCTTCAAGCCCGCCTCGCGTCTCGAAGGCGCGATGCGGCAAATGCCGGTAATCCCGGCTCACCCGCAGTAACGGAGGTCGTCATGCAGATCCACGTCAAGGGGCATCAAGTCGAAGTCACTCCCGCGATCCGCGACTACGCGCTGGGGAAGTTCGAGCGACTCGGCCGAACCTTCGAGCAGGTCAACGAGATGACGATCGTGATCAGCGTCGAGAAGCTGCTGCACAAGGCCGAAGTCACCTTGCTGTCCGGTGGCCGCACCCTGCATGCCGAGACCACCGCTGCCGACATGTACGCCGCGCTGGACGCGCTGGTGGACAAGCTCGGCGCGCAGATGCGCAAGCTCAAGGGCAAGCGTGCCGATCACCATGCCGATGAGGTACGCTCGGCACGCTACGCCTGATGCCCTGATGCGAAGGACGCCCGCGCCACCACATGCCACTGCTCGATCTCCTGCCCGCAGAGCGGGTGCATGTCGGCGTCAGCGCCGGTGACAAGCAACACCTGATCCACCGCCTGGCCGGCATGCTCGCCGTCGACGACGGCGAGCGGCCGGCCATCCTCGATTCCCTCCTGGCGCGCGAACGGCTGGGGGGTACCGGCCTCGGGCGCGGCGTGGCGATTCCGCACGGCCGCACGCCCCAGATCGACACCGCCCGCGCCGCCTTCGTGCGTTTGGCCGAACCGATCGACTTCGGCGCCGGCGACGGCCGGCCGGTCGACCTGGTGGCCGCGCTGGCGGTTCCCGCGCACTTCACCGACGGCCACCTGCAGCTCCTGGCCGAACTGGCCCAGATCTTCTCCGACGAACGGCTCACCGACGGCCTGCGGGCGGCGCCCGATGCCGCCACGATGCGCGCGAAACTGGCAGAATGGGCACGCGCTGCCCGTCAGTCCGGCTGAGGCGCGCCGAAGCGGCCCGTGCGCGCCGCGCCGTGCCCCAGAGAGCCGCCGCTTGGATCGAGTCACCGCCCGCGAGATCTTCGACGCCGTCAGCGAGCGCCTCGCATTGCGCTGGGTCAGCGGCATGCGCGGCGAGAACCGCGTCATCGAGCCGGTCGGCGCGCAGACGCGCCGCCCGTCGCTGGTCGGCTATCTCAACATCATCTACCCGAACAAGGTCCAGATCATCGGCACCGAGGAGCTGAGCTACCTCGACGGGCTCGACTCGCGCCAGCGCTGGGAAACGATCGAGCGCGTGATGAACTACAAGCCGATCGCCCTGGTCGTGACCAAGGACCAGGCGGTACCGGCCGACCTGCGCGAGGCCGCCGACGAATCGCAAACCCCGCTCTGGGCCAGCCCCAAGCGCGGACACGAGCTGCTGACCTACCTGCAGTACCACCTGGCACGCGCGCTGGCGCGCCAGATCACGCTGCACGGCGTGTTCATGGAGGTCAACTCGATCGGCGTGCTGATCACCGGCGAGTCGGGCACCGGCAAGAGCGAGCTGGCGCTGGAGCTGATCACACGCGGCCACCGCCTGGTGGCCGACGACGCCCCGGAGTTCACCCAGATCGCGCCCGACGTCATCGACGGCACCTGCCCGGAGATGCTGCGCGACCTGCTGGAAGTGCGCGGCCTCGGCATCCTGAACGTGCGCGAGATGTTCGGCCATACGGCGGTGAAGCAGTCCAAGTACCTGCGCCTGATCGTCCATCTGCAGCCGCAGCGCCTGGACGTTCCCGGTGACAGCATGATCCGGCTCACCGGCGACGTCGGCTACCGCGAGGTGCTGGACCTGCAGGTGCCGCAGATCGTCATTCCGGTGGCGCCCGGGCGCAACATCGCCGTCCTCGCCGAAGCCGCGGTGCGCAGCCACATGCTCAAGACCAAGGGCCTCGACCCGGCCCAGACCTTCATCGACCGCCAGGCGCACCAGATGCGCCGCCTGCCGCCATGGTAGACACGCCGCTCGATGCCATCCCCGTCCCGCGGACCCAGTTGATCGTCGTCAGCGGCCTGTCCGGCTCCGGCAAGACGGTCGCGCTGCGCACGCTGGAGGACCTGGACTACTACTGCGTCGACAACCTGCCCAGCGCGCTGATGCCGGCCTTCGTCTCGGCCGTCTCCCAGGATTCGGTGGCGGTGCACCCGCGGCTCGCGGTCGGCGTCGACGTGCGCAACCGGCGCCAGGACCTGGACCGGCTGCCGGGCATCCTGGCCGACCTCGCCAGTTCGGGCATCGACTACCGCCTGCTGTTCCTGGACACGCGCGACGACGTCCTGCTCAAGCGCTATTCCGAATCGCGGCGGCGCCATCCGCTCTCGATCGACGGCGTCGCGCTGGCCGACGCGATCGTGCAGGAACGAAAGCTGCTGCGGCCGATGCAGGCGATCGCCGACAAGGTCATCGACACCAGCGACATCAACGTCCACCAGCTGCGGCGCCTGGTCATCACCGAGATGGGCCAGAAGAGCGGCTCGATGACATTGCTGTTCGAGTCGTTCGCCTACCGGCGCGGCGTACCGCCCGACGCCGACTTCGTGTTCGACGCCCGCGCCCTGCCCAACCCGCACTGGAACCCGTCGCTGCGGCCGCTGTCCGGCAAGGACGCCGTGGTCCGCGAATGGCTCGAGCAGCAGCCGGACGTCGAGCGGTTCCGCACCGACGTGGCCGGCTTTCTCGACAACTGGCTGCCGCGGTTCGAATCGGAAGGCCGCAGTTATGTCACCATCTGCATCGGCTGCACCGGCGGCCGCCATCGCTCGGTCTACCTGGCCGAGCGCCTCGCCGAACATTGCCGCGAGCGCTACCGCCAGGTGCTGAGCTACCACCGCGAAATGGAGTGACGATGAGCGTCGGCGTATTGCTCCTGACCCATGAAGCGATGGGTGGCGCGCTGATCACGGCGGCGCGCCACGTGCTCGGCAAGCTGCCCCTGCCCCTGGACGTCATCGAGGTGCAGGCCGGCTCCGACCCCGACAAGACGCTGCGCGACGCCACCGTCCGCGCGCGCTCGCTCGACGGCGGCGACGGCGTGCTAGTGCTGACCGACCTGTACGGCGCGACGCCCTGCAACGTCGCCCAGCGCCTGCCGGGACTGGGCGTCCACATGCACTGCGTGTCGGGCCTGAACCTGCCGATGCTGCTGCGCGTTCTCAACTATCCCGAGCAAAAGCTCGATCAACTGGCCGAGACCGCCGCCAGCGGCGGTCGCGGGGGAATCTTCGTCGACCATGCTTGAACGCGATATCACCGTCAGCAACCGGCTGGGCCTGCACGCACGGGCTTCGGCCAAGCTCGTGCAGGCGCTGCAGGGGTTCCAGTCCAACATCTTCATCACCTACCGCGGCAAGGAGGTCAACGCCAAGAGCATCATGGGCGTGATGATGCTGGCGGCGGGACTCGGCGCCCAGCTGCGCCTGCGTGCCGACGGCACCGACGAGGAAGCGGCGATGGCCGCGATGATCGACCTGTTCGAGCGCAAGTTCGACGAGGGTCAGTGACTTGGGGTGCATTGCGGACCTGCCGCTGCCTGCCGGACCGCCGGAAACGGGGCGGCGGCGCAGGACCGGGCATGGCGCGACGCGGCGGCGCGTGACGTCCGCAATCTAGGCTAGGGAGCGCAATCGAGCGTGCGATCGGTACTCAAAGGCGGCAGTGCGGCGCGCGGCATGGCGCTCGGACGGGCGCGCCTGGAACAACCCGGCCGCATCCTCGTCGACGAGCGCCCGCTCGCACCCGAAGACGTCGAGTCCGAGGTCCAGCGCCTGCTCGCCGCCGTCGGGCTGGCGCGCGAGGAGCTCCGGTCGCTGCGCGACAAGCTGCAGGGCACGCTGGCCAACGAGGTCGGCGATTTCCTCGACGCGCACGGCATGATCCTGGCCGATCGCGACCTGATCGCCGGCCTGGTCGACCTGGTCCGGCACGGGCGCTACCGCGCCAGCGCGGCCCTCAAGATGCAGCGCGACAAGCTGGTGGCCGTGTTCGAGGCGATGGAAGACGCCTACCTGCGCAGCCGCAAGGAGGACATCGACCACGTGATCGGCCGCGTGCAGGCGGCGCTGGTCCGCGAATCGAGCCTGGAGGAACGCAAGCTGGCCTCGCGTGTCGGCGAGATCCTGGTCAGCGACTCGGTCGCGCCGGCCGAGCTGGTGCCGCTGGCGGAAAACGGCATCCTCGGCGCCGTGCTGACCAATGGAAGCCCGCTGTCGCACAGCGCGATCCTGGCCCGGTCACTGCGCCTGCCGATGGTGGTCGGCGCGGACGACGCGCTCGGCTCGATCGGCGACGGCGACCTGATCCTGATCGACGGCGACCACGGCGAAGTCGTCGTCCACCCCAATGCCCAGGACATCGCGCGCTACCGCAACTGGCAGCGCGAGCAGATCCAGCTCGGCAAGCGGCTGGCCCGCTTGCGCGACGCGCAGACCGAAACCCGCGACGGCGTGGCGATCCGCCTGCACGCCAACGCCGAGATGCCGGCCGACATCGCACGCGCGCGGCTCTGCGGCGCGGCCAGCATCGGCCTGTACCGGACCGAGTTCCTGTTCCTGCAGCGCAGGGAGATCCCGGGGGAAGAGGAGCAGTTCCTCGCCTACCGCGACCTGGTGCTGGGCATGGGCGGCCTGCCGGTGACGATCCGCACCCTGGACGTGGGCGCCGACAAGGCCGACGCGTCGGGCCTCGCGCTGGAGGACGAACCCAATCCTGCGCTCGGCATCCGCGGCGTCCGCCTGGCGCTGCGCCACCCCCAGCTGATGATCACGCAGCTGCGCGCGATCCTGCGCGCATCGAGCTACGGGCCGGTGCGCATCCTGGTCCCGATGATCACGCTGGTCGAGGAAATCCTGAGCGTGCGGCGGATGCTGGACGAATGCGCGCGCGACCTGCGCTCGACCGGCCACGAAATCGCCGGCCATGTCGAACTGGGCGCGATGATCGAGGTCCCGGCGGCGGCGATCGCGCTCGGCGGCATGATCCGCCACGTCGACTTCATCTCGATCGGCACCAACGACCTGGTGCAGTACACGCTGGCGGCCGATCGCGCCAACGACAATCTCGGCACGCTCTACGACCCGCTGCACCCCGCCGTGCTCAAGCTGCTGGCGCAGATCATCGCGATCGCCCGGCGCGCCAAGCGGCCGGTCACGCTGTGCGGCGAGATGGCCGGCGACACGCGCTACACGGCGCTGCTGCTGGCGCTCGGCCTGACCGACCTCAGCATGCATCCGGGCGTGCTGCTGGAAGTCCGCGACCAGATCGGACGTCTGGAGCATGCCGCGCTGCGCCGCCAGGCGCCGGTCCTGCTGCGCGCCACCAATCACGCGCGCATCACCGGCGTGCTGCAGCGCATGCAGGCCTGAGCGGAATGACGGCGTCCACCCTGTTCGCGCGGCTGCGCGGCCGTCCGCTCGCCGCCTGGATCGAAAGCGGTCGCGACAACATGACGCTGACGCGCCTGCTGGCGGCGGTCGCGGTCCTGTTCGGGCACAGCTACGCGCTGGCCGGCCTCGGCATGGCCGAGCACGATCCGGTGCGGCGCCTGCTCGGCCAGACCTACAGTCATTTCATCGGCGTCATGATGTTCTTCACGATCAGCGGCCTGCTGATCACCCTGGCCTGGCAGCGCCGTCCGCAGCTGGCGTACTTCCTGCGCTCGCGCGCGCTGCGCATCCTGCCGGCGCTGCTCGCGTGCGTGGCCGTGTGCGCGCTGCTGCTGGGCGCCGTGTTCACGTCGCTGCCGATCGCCGACTATTTCTCCGCGCCGGCCACCTGGCGGTACATCACCGGCAACGCCAGCCTGATCGACCTGCAATGGCGCCTGCCGGGCGTGTTCGCCGCGAACCCCACGACCGACTACGTCAACGGCTCGCTGTGGACCTTGCCGGTCGAGGCCGGGCTCTATCTGGCCGTGGCCGTCGTGGGCGCTGCCGGGTTGCTGACCCGACGTACCTGGCTGGCCACTGCCGCCGTCGTCCTGCTCGCCGGCGGCTGGCTCTACCGGCCGCTGACCGGTCCGGAGCCGGTCGGGATCGAGACCGCCCTGATCGCGTTCTTCGCGTTCGGCGCCCTGTGCTGCATCAACCGGCACTGGCTGCCGTTGTCCGGCGCCCTGCTGCTGGCGATCATCGCCGCCGCCTGGATCGCCTACGGCACGCCGCTCTACCAGCCGCTGCTGGCGCTGGCGATCGCCTACGGCACGCTCTGGCTGGTCTATGTTCCGCGCCTGCCGCAATGGCGCCTGGGCGATCTTTCGTACGGCACCTACCTGTGGGGGTTTCCGGTCCAGCAGATGCTGATCGCGACGACCGACCTGCGCGAGCCGCTGCTGATCTTCGCCGCCTGCCTGCTGCCGACGCTGGCGCTGGCCGGGCTGTCCTGGCACGCGATCGAACGCACGGCACTGCGCCTGAAGCAGCCCGCGCGCAACGCCGCGGCCTGACCGGCCTTTCGCGCCCCGCCGGAGCTGGGATAATCGCTCCTCCGCCGGGCGTGCCCGGTCCCTGCAGGAGTGGTCTTGGCATCGGCGATCCGCCCACGCACCTCCCGTCGCCCGCGCTGGCAGCGCCTGTTGCGCTGGGCCGGCGCGATCGTGCTGGCGGCCTGGATCGCCAGCGTGCTCAGCGTGCTGGTCCTGCGCTTCGTGCCGCCGGTGACGTCCGCCTTCATGGTGGCGCGCTGGATCGAGGCAGGCGCCGAGGGCGATCGCCGCTTCACGCTGGACTACCGCTGGCGGCCACTGGCGGACATCTCGCCGAACCTGCCGATCGCCGTGGTCGCCGCCGAGGACCAGAAGTTTCCGGACCACCGCGGCTTCGACCTTGCCGCGATCCGGTCGGCGATCGACGCCGCCGACGAAGGCGGCCGCCTGCGCGGCGCCAGCACGATCAGCCAGCAGGTCGCCAAGAACCTGTTCCTCTGGTCCGGGCGCAGCCTCGTGCGCAAGGGCCTGGAGGCCTACTTCACGGTACTGATCGAAACGCTGTGGCCCAAGCAGCGGATCATCGAGGTCTACGTCAACATCGCCGAATTCGGCGACGGCATCTACGGTGCCGAAGCGGCGGCCCGCCACTACTTCGGCAGGCCCGCATCGGCGCTGGACGGCCGCCAAGCCGCCCTGCTCGCGGCGGTGCTGCCCAATCCGCGCCAGTACCGCATCGATCCGCCGTCGCCGTTCGTGCGCCAGCGGGCCGGCTGGATCGAACGCCAGATGCGTCAGCTCGGCGGCCCGGCCTATCTCGGCCTCGACCGCTGACGCGGAGGGTCGCCGCCCACCGCGGGCCGGCGCCGGAACGCGTTACGGACGTTGAGGCAGGGCCGGTTGTGCCGCCGCGTCGGCCGGCCTGAAAACCAGCTCCCGCTGCGGCAGGCGGATGCCGGCCGCGTCGAACCGTTGCTTGATCGCCAGCAGCAGGTCCGACTGCACCACGCCGACGTCGCCGGAACGCACCCAGGGCCGGACCGCGAGCTTCAGGCCGCCCTCGGTCAGGCCCAGGGCCAGGACCTCGGGCGCCGGGCTTTCCAGGATGCGCGAATCGGCCTGGACGATCGTACGGATCTCCTCGATCGCCCGGCCGATGTCCTCCTGCGAGCCGATGTCGAGCAGGAGCTCGATCCGCCGCGTGGTACGCGCGCTGGCGTTGACGATCGCGTCGCCGGCGACCTTGCTGTTGGGCAGGATCACTTCGCGGTTGTCGGCGGTCAGCAGGTGGGTGTGCATCAGGCTGACGTTCTGCACGGTACCGCTGACGCCCGCGACCTCGATCGACTGGCCGATCCGGAACGGGCGGAACACCATCAGCAGCACGCCGGCGGCGATGTTCGACAACGAGGCCTGCAATGCCAGGCCGATCGCGAGGCCGGCCGCGCCGAGCGCGGCGAGCAGCGAAGCGGTCGGCACGCCGAGCCGGTCCAGTACCGCCACGGCGACCACCGACAGCAGCAGCACGAAGACGACGTTGCGCAGGAAGTCGCCGAGCAGCGGATCGGCCCCGCTCCGCGACAGCATGCGGCGCAACCCATCGGCGAGCCGCCGTGCGATGCGCCAGCCGATCAACAACAGCAGCAGGGCCAGCGCCAGCTTCAGCGACCAGTCCGCCACGACGGCCAGCGGATGATCCGACTGCAGCCACCGCATCACGCGTTCGAGGTAGTCCATGCGCCTATCCTCTCATCACCGGTGGCGCCGGATCGAGCCTCTTCGCGGCCGCGGCACGGCCGGGCTTCGGGCACGCCGACACGCCACGGCCGGCGCGGCACGGGCAATGCCCGCTTCGCGCGCCGCCCGCCCGGGGATCGATCACACGGTCTAGGGATGAGCCGGACCCACGCGGTAGCATCTGCGACCTGCCCGCTCCCTGGAGTCCGTGTCATGCGCTTCCTGCACAGCATGCTCCGCGTCCGCGATCTCGACGAGTCGCTGGACTTCTACTGCACTACGCTCGGCCTGGTCGAGACCCGGCGCGTCGAGAATCCGGCCGGCCGCTTCACGCTGGTCTTTCTGGCCGCCCCCGGCGACCAGGGGCGCGGCGAGATCGAGCTGACCTGGAACTGGGACGCGGAGGACTACGGCGAGGCGCGCAACTTCGGCCATCTCGCCTTCGAGGTGGAGGACATCCATGCCGTCTGCCGGCAGCTGGCCGCTGCCGGCGTCACGATCAACCGGCCACCGCGCGACGGCCGCATGGCCTTCATCCGTTCGCCCGACCGGATCTCGATCGAGCTGCTGCAGAAGGGCCCGGCCCTGACGCCGATCGAACCGTGGCTGTCGATGCCGAACACCGGGCACTGGTAGCGGCCGAACCGGGTCCGCGACCTGCGCGACGCCGGCGATCGGCGCGCGCCGCCGCTACGTGCCGTTTGGGCCTCAGTGCTTGGGCGTGAACAGGTCCAGTCGCGAGCCGTCGGGCAGGCGCACGTCGAGCTGGCCGGCCATCTCATTGAGCGCGAGCACCCGCGGGCACAGGGCCTCCGCGCGCCGCTCCAGGTCGGCGCTGCTCTTCTCGACCGCCTGCTCGACACCCTTCTCGATCGCCTCGGCACGCGCCTCCAGTTCCGCCGCCGCGGCCTCGTCGCCGGTGAACGCGATCTTCAGCGCCTGCGTGGTGACGTTGCCGACCAGATCGCCGATCAGTCCGGCCACGGCGGTCTCGACCAGGCGTTCGACCTCCGCATCGCTCCAGTCCTGGCCGGCGTCGATCCGACGCCCGAGGTCGGCGGCCAGCCGCTGCATGCGCATCGCCTTGGCCCGGGCGTCGGCCGGATCGCTGGCGAACGCGGCATTGACCTGGGTCACCGCATCGAACGCGACGCCGATCGCCTGGCGCGCGATCGCCTTGACCTCGGGCAGCAGGTCGCGGACACCACGCTCGTAGTCGCGCACGCGCTGGCGGTCGGCGGCGCTCAGGGCCACGTCACTGCCGTCGACACGCAAACGGCCGTCGGCGAGGACGATCTCGGCCGGCTGGGCGCCGCTGCGCGAGAACACCAGCTGCTGCGGCTCCACGCGCAGCGAATAGCCGCTGTGCAGGTCGCAGACGCTGATGTCGGCCGAAGCCGCCGGCGCCAGCAGCGACGCCGCCAGCACCAGCGAAGCCAGGAACAGGGTACGGATGGACATGGGTGGCTCCTCGGGTCGGGTAGCGCCTTGGATGCCGACGATGCCCGATCGGTTTAAGCGGCGAATGTGCAATCGGCCAGGATGACCTTCGGCACGGGCCGGCGTGCGCCGCGCCACTGGCAGGCTGTCGAGAAACAGCCTGCCAGTGCGAGCCAGGGGAGGATCGCTACCGAATCGATCGCACAAGCGATCGATTCGGGGAGAAGGTGCGCAAGCTCTGCTTGCGCCGTTCGATTGGGGAACGGGCAGCAGCCCGTTCTCAACACGCTGTTAGAGCGTGATCGCGTTCGGCGGATGCCCGGCGCTGGGGCCGTGACCGAGGGCCGCCAGGACGTTGTCCGCGGCCATCGCCACCATCGCGCGCCGCGTGGCCAGGCTGGCACTGGCGATGTGCGGCGTCAGCACGACGTTGCCTGCGGCGAGCAGGCCCGGATGCACGGCCGGCTCGCCCTCGAAGACGTCGAGCGCGGCACCGGCCAGCCGGCCGCCGGCGAGCGCCGCGGCCAGCGCGGCATCGTCGACGACACCGCCGCGCGCGATGTTGACGAGGAAGGCCGACGGCTTCATGCGCGCCAGGGCGGCCGCATCGATCCGGTGGCGGGTCGCCGGCGTATACGGCAGGGCCACCACGAGGTGGTCCGACTCGCGCAGCAGCGTCTCGAAGTCCACCCAGCGCGCCCCGCAGGCCTGCTCGAGGTCGGCCGCCAGCGCCTGCCGGTTGTGGTAGAGCACCGGCATGCGGAAGCCGAGCGCGCGCCGGGCGATCGCCTGGCCGATCCGGCCCATCCCGAGGATGCCGAGCGTGGCGCCGTGCGCGTCGGTGCCGAGCAGGCGATCGAACGACCAGCGCTGCCAGTGGCCTTCGCGCAACCAGCGTTCGGCCTCGGTGACCCGCCGTGCCGCGCCGAGCAGCAGCGCGAACGCGAAGTCGGCGACGGTCTCGGTCAGCACGTCGGGGGTATTGGTGGCGACGATGCCGGCCGCATGCAGGGCGGCGAGGTCGAGGTTGTCGTAGCCGACGCCGACGTTGGCGACCAGCTTGAGCCGGCCGGCGCCCGCGATCGCGGCGGCATCGACGCGTTCGCCGATCGTGACGATCGCGGCGTCGGCCTCGCGCAGGCCGGCCGCCATGTCCGCAGCGCTGCGCACGCCCTCGACCGGCTCGACGATCAGCTCGGCATGGGCGGCGAGCGGCGCCAGCGCCTCGGCGAACAGCGGCTGGGCGACCCAGACCCGCGGCCGCCGAGGGTTCACGCCCGGCTTCCCGGCACGCGTGGCGCGACCTCGCCCACATCGCCGCACTGCGCCCGGTGCCGCAGCGCCTGGTCGATCAGCACCAGCGCCACCATCGCCTCGGCGATCGGCGTGGCCCGGATGCCGACGCAGGGGTCGTGGCGGCCGATCGTGCGCACCTGCACCGGCTCACCGGCCAGGTTCACGCTGCGGCCCGGCACCAGGATGCTGGAGGTCGGCTTCAACGCGATCGACGCGACGACCGGCTGGCCGCTGGCGATGCCGCCGAGGATGCCGCCGGCATGATTGGACAGGAAGCCTTCCGGCGTGATCTCGTCGCGGTGCTGCGTGCCGGTCTGCGCGACGGCCGCGAAGCCGGCACCGATCTCCACGCCCTTGACCGCGTTGATCGACATCAGCGCGGAGGCCAGCTCCGCGTCGAGCTTGCCGTACACCGGCTCGCCCCAGCCGACGGGCACGCCGTCGGCCACCACCGTCACCCGCGCCCCGACCGAATCGCCGGCCTTGCGCAGCGCGTCGACGTAGCCTTCCAGCTCGGCGACCATGTCCGGGTCGGGCCAGAAGAACGGATTGTCCTCGACCGCGTCCCAGTCGAACCGGCGCGGCACCAGGGCACCGATCTGCGCGAGATGGCCGCGCACGCGCACACCGTAGCGCTCGGCCAGCCACTTCTTCGCGATCACCGCCGCGGCGACGCGCATCGTCGTCTCGCGCGCCGACGAGCGGCCGCCGCCGCGCGGGTCGCGGATGCCGTACTTGTGCCAGTAGGTGTAGTCCGCATGGCCGGGCCGGAAGGTCTCGGTCAGCTCGCGGTAGTCCTTCGAGCGCGCATCGGTGTTGCGGATCAGCAAACCGATCGGCGTCCCGGTGGTGCGGCCTTCGTAGACGCCCGAGAGGATCTCGACCTCGTCGGCCTCGCGACGCTGCGAGGTATGCCGCGAGCGCCCGGTCGCCCGCCGGTCCAGGTCGGCGCGGAAGTCCTCCGGCGCGATCGCCAGCCCGGGCGGGCAGCCGTCCACGACGCAGCCGATCGCCGGCCCGTGGCTCTCGCCGAACGTCGTGACCGTGAACAGCGTGCCGAAGGCGTTCGCGGCCACGGTCAGCCCCGCGCGGACGCCGCGCTGGCGATGGCGTCGGCGTGCTCGACCAGGTCGGCCCGGTCGAGGAGGAAGACGCCCATCGCGCCGACGTTGAATTCGATCCAGTTGAACGGCACCTGCGGCAGCAGCGCGACGAGCGCGTGCTCGCTTTCGCCCACCTCGACGATCAGCACACCCTCGTCGGTCAGGTGATCGGCCGCCTCGGCCAGGATGCGCAGCGCGAAATCCAGGCCGTCGCCGCCGGCGGTCAGTCCCAGCGCGGGCTCGTGGGCGTACTCGGCAGGCAGCTCCGCGAACTCCTGCTCGGTGACGTACGGGGGATTGCTGACGATCAGGTCGTAGCGCTCGCCGGCGACCGCGCCGAACAGGTCCGATCGCAGCGCGCGCACGCGCGGCCCGACGTGATGGAACGCGATGTTCTCGGCAGCCAGCGCCAGCGCGTCGTCGCTGACGTCGATCAGGTCCACCTGCCAGTCCGGATGGTGCACGGCCATCGCGATGCCGATGCAGCCCGACCCCGTGCAAAGATCGAGCGCGCGCTCCACGGCGCGGTCGTCCAGCCACGGCGAGAAGCCGCTGCGGATCATCTCGGCGATCGGCGAACGCGGCACCAGGGCCCGCGGATCGGACTTGAACTTGAGGTCGGCGAACCAGGCCTCGCCGGTCAGGTAGGCCACCGGTGCGCGCTCGGCGATGCGCCGCTCGACCAGCGCCAGCACGGCGGCGCGTTCCCCGGCCGTCAGCTTGGCCTGGCCGTAGGCCGGCGACAGGTCCGGTGGCAGGTGCAGCACGTGCAGGACCAGGTGCGTCGCTTCGTCCAGCGCGTTGTCGTAGCTGTGGCCGAAGGTCAGGCCGGCGGCCCCGAAGCGGCTGGCGCCATAGCGGATGAAGTCGACGATGGTCGCGAGTTCGGCGGTCATTGACGAAGCGGGGTGCGTTGGAAGGTCGCACAGTATAGGGGGTGGCGCCCGCTATAATCGCGTGATGACCGCCCAACGCCACGCCGGACGCCTGTCCGTTTCGACCCTGATCGTGCTCGCCGCCGTGGCCGCCGCGGTCGGCCTCTGGGCCGGCAGCCGCTGGCTGGGCGCGGAGGCCGCGCGCGACCTGCCGCCGCTGCGCAATGCCCTGCTCTATCCGCAGCCGCGCCAGGTACCGGCCTTCACGCTGCACACGCCCGACGGCGCGACGCTGACGCCGGCCGACTGGCGCGGCCGCTGGACCGTGGTGTTCTTCGGCTTCACCCATTGCCCGGACATCTGTCCGACCACGATGGCCACCTTCAAGCGGGTCTGGGATCGGCTCGGGACCGAAGGCCGTACCGACCGCGCACGCTTCGATTTCGTCTCGGTCGACCCGGAGCGCGACACGCCCGAGATCCTGGCGCGCTATGTCGGCTATTTCAGCCCCGACTTCGTCGCCGCCACCGGCAGCGACGAGCAGCTCACGCTGCTGACGCGCGGGCTCGGCATGATCTACGCCCGCGGCCCGCTCGAGAACGGCACCTACTCGGTGGATCACAGCGCCTCGGCCGTGATCGTCAATCCGGAGGGTCACGTCGTCGGCCTGTTCCGTCCGCCGTTCGAGGCCGACGCGATCGCGGCCGACCTCGCCACCCTGATGGACCACGCCCGATGAGCTTCTCCCTGCTCGTGCAGCACCTGCTGCCGCACCGCCTGCTGTCGCGCCTGGTCTACTGGGCCACCCGCTGGGAGCTGGCTCCCTGGAAGGACTTCCTGATCGGCCAGATCACGCGCCGCTACGCGGTGGACATGAGCGAGACCGAACAGCCCGACCCCTTCGCCTACCCCCACTTCAATGCGTTCTTCACGCGCGCGCTGAAAGCCGGCGCGCGCTCGTTCGACGCTCCCGCCGACGCCCTGCTGTGTCCGGCCGACGGGCGGGTCAGCCAGGCCGGCCTCATCGCCGACGGGCGCATCCTGCAGGCCAAGGGGCAGTCCTACACGGCCGGCGAACTGCTCGGCGACGAACTGTCCGCGGCGCCGTACCGCGACGGGCGCTTCGCCACGGTCTATCTCGCACCGCGGGACTACCATCGCGTCCACATGCCGTTGTCCGGCACCCTGCGCGAGACCGTCCACGTTCCCGGCCGCCTGTTCAGCGTGGCGCCGTTCGCCGTCGCCGGCATCCCGCGCCTGTTCGCGCGCAACGAGCGCCTGGTCTGCCATTTCGACGGCGACAAGGGTCCGTTCGTGGTGGTGCTGGTCGGCGCCATGCTGGTGTCGAGCGTGACCACGGTGTGGAACGGCCTGGAGATCCCGCCCTATGCGTCCCGGCCGATCCGTCGCGACTGGCGCGGCCGCGGCCTGCACCTGCCGCGCGGCGCCGAACTGGGACGCTTCAACATGGGATCGACCGTGATCGTCCTGCTGCCGCCGGGGCCGGCGCTCGACGCCGGCTTGCAGCCGCTCGTGGCGGTGCGCGTCGGCCAGCCGATCGGCCGGTTCGACTAGCCGGCGCCGCGATCCGGCGACCTGGCAGCCCCCGGCGCAGGGACGGCGGGGTGGATCGACCGCCGCCCCGAACCGGCCGCTCCAGGCCGATGCGCGGCCCGAATATCGTGTCCTCGACCGTACCTGCGGTTTGCGCGTCAAATTGTGACGATTGCTGACATTTTGTGACTTGATCAGCAGCCACTCGCAGGCGACGCGAGCTAGAATTCCGCCCGGCCGCAGGGGTATGTCCGGCCTGTCAACGGGAGTTCTTCATGCGTCTCGTGATCCGCATCATCGCCCTAAGCCGCGCCACCCAGCTTCGCCGGCAGTTCCGTGAAGTCGACAAGGCGATCGAAGAACTGACGCCCAACGCCCGCAAGCAGCTGGCCGCACTGACGATGCGGGAGTTCTCGGCGGCCAGCAAGAGCGAGTTCCCGCACCTGTACGCCACGCCGGCCGAGGACAAGTACCGTCCCTGGGGCGCCGGCACCGAGATCGGCCTGGAGCGCATGCGCTCGGAGAATCCCCAGGTCCGCATGCGCGGCATCGCGCTGTGGCTGACCGTGGCCTACCACGAGACCAAGGATTCGCCGTTCGAGCGCCAGCAGGAAATGCACCGCCTGGTGCTGCGCGCCCTGCGCGCGCTGAAGGAAACCGTGCCGCCGGCCGAACTGAACCAGTGGTTCGGCGCCGGCGCCAAGGTCGCCTGACCGCCGTCACCACGCGCCATGCGGCGGCCGGTGACCGGCCGCCATCAGCGCCTCACCGGCTCGAACAGCCCGGCAACTGCAAGGTCTGCCCTGCACGGATCGCGTAATGCGGCGGCCGGATGCCGTTGGCGCGGGCGATGTCACCCGGCGTGCCGCATCCCGTGCGCCGGGCGATGGCGGCCAGCGTATCGCCCTTGCGGACCGTGTAGTTGCGCTGCTGCGTGCGCGCCGTCGCGCGGGCGGTCTCGCGCGCCGCGGCCGCGACCGCCCGGGCCGGGACGGCAGCGTCGCGCAGCTCGCCGGCCAGGGTGCGCCAGGGTCCGGTCTCGCAGCTGGCGGCATAGACCGCTTCGAGCTGGACCGGGACCTCCAGCCGTGTTCCGGGCGGCTGGCGCTGCTGCGGATCGAAACGCGGGTTGAGGTTGCGCAGCGTGCGGAACCAGCCCTCCGGCGCGCCGCCGGACTGGCCGAGGCAGACCGTCAGCTCGTTGATCGAGGCCGGATGCTTCAGCACGATCTCGCCGGGCCGGCCGTCGATCCGCGGGAACTCCAGGTTGTAGCGGTCCGGATGCAGGAACAGCCAGGCGGCCGCCAGCACCATCGGCACGTAGTCGCGCGTCTCCACCGGCAGGGTCGCGTAGAGCTTGGGGTCCCAGAAGCTGGCACTCGGGCTGCCGCCCGCCAGGCGCCGCATCCGCCCTTCCCCACCGTTGTAGGCCGCCAGCACCAGCTCCAGATTGTTGTTCAGGGCGGCCAGTTGCTCGTTGATGTAGGCCGCGTTGGCGCGCGCCGACAGCCCCGGATCGAAGCGCTGGTCGAACCCGTCGACCGTGGTCATGCCGAAACGCAGGCCGGTCGCGTACATGAACTGCAGCGGCCCGGACGCGCCCGACCGGGACACGGCGTGGACCTTGCCGCCCGACTCCTTGGCCATGATGCCGAACAGCACCGCCTCCGGAAGGCCGGCCTTGTGGTACTCGGGCCACATCCGGTAGCGCATGTACTGGTAGTTGACGTAGGCGGCGACCAGGTTCGGGCGGTACTGGGTCAGCCACTGCTCGATCGCCGCCTTGACGGTGCTGTTGACCGCGATGACCTCGGCCAGCTCGCGTCCCTTCAGCAGGGTGATCGAACGCTCCAGCTCCGGCAGCGCCGCAACGACCGGCGAGGACTCGCCCGGCCCCGGCACCGGCTCGCCGGGCGCATCGCCGACGCTGCCGCCGTCGGCGATCGGCTCGGCGTCGACGAGGCCGTCCACATGCAGGCGCAGCAGGCGGTCGAAGGTCGAATCGAAGCGATCACGCTCGCAGCCGGGCGTGCGGCTGCACAGCGCGCTGGCCGCGCGCAGGTCGTCCAGCGCGGCCAACGTCTCGGTGCGCGCGCGCTCGGTTTCGCCGTCGCGCGCAGCGGCCAGGCCCGCCTCGTAGCGGCGGCCGTCGGCTTCCAGTCGCGCATACAGCGCGTCGACGCCGGTTTCGTTGACCTTGCCCGGCACGCTGCTGCCGCTGCGCGGGGAAGTGCCGGCACAGCCGGCGGCAACGGCCAGTGCGGCGACGATCGAGATTCGGATCGGCAGGATCATCGGTGGACTCCGGCGTAGGATCGCGCAACGTTACCGGCCGACGCCGGTGCCGGCAACCGCCGACGCCGGCGCGCCGCGACGCCGATCGCCACCGGCCGGTTCGACCGGCATCGCTTGCGACTACAATCGCCCGGTCCGCGCCCGCCATCCGAAGGAAACCCGACGTGAGCCAGATCCTGATCGGCAAAGGAGAGACGGAGGTCTTTCTCGAGACCCCGTACGCCAATCGCCACGGCCTGATCGCCGGCGCCACCGGCACCGGCAAGTCGGTGACGCTGATGCTGCTGGCCGAAGGCTTCAGCAAGCTCGGCGTGCCGGTCTTCCTGGCCGACGTCAAGGGCGACCTGGCCGGTCTCTGCCAGGCCGGCCAGATGAACGACAAGCTCAAGGCGCGGCTGGACAAGTTCGGCTTCGAATGGACCCCCACCGCCAATCCGGTGGTGTTCTGGGACATCTACGGCAAGCTCGGCCACCCGGTGCGCGCGACGGTCTCGGAAATGGGGCCGACCCTGCTGGCACGGCTGCTCGAACTCAACGACACGCAGTCGGGCGTGCTCGAAGTGATCTTCAAGGCCGCCGACGACCAGGGCCTGCTGCTGCTCGACCTCAAGGACCTGCGTGCGATCCTGGGCTACGCCGCCGAGAACGCCAAGGCGATCTCGCAGCAGTACGGCCTGATCGGCACCGCCTCCATCGCGGCGATCCAGCGCGCGCTGCTGTCGCTGGAACAGGCCGGCGGCGAGTCGTTCTTCGGCGAGCCCGCGCTGGAACTGGCCGATTTCATGCGCCAGGACATGAGCGGCCGCGGCATCGTCAACGTGCTGGCCGCCGACCAGCTGATCCTCAAGCCGAAGCTGTACTCGACCTTCCTGCTGTGGCTGCTCTCGGAACTGTTCGAGAAGCTGCCCGAGGCCGGCGACCTCGACAAGCCCAAGCTGGTGTTCTTCTTCGACGAGGCGCACCTGCTGTTCGACGATGCGCCGGCCTCGCTGGTGCAGCGCATCGAGCAGGTCGTGCGCCTGATCCGCTCCAAGGGCGTAGGCGTCTACTTCTGCTCGCAGAACCCCGACGACGTGCCGCCGGTGATCCTCGGCCAGCTCGGCAACCGCGTGCAGCATGCCCTGCGCGCGTTCACGCCGCGCGACCAGAAGGCGGTCAAGGCCGCCGCCGAGACCTTCCCCCCGAATCCGAAGATCAAGGTCGCCGAAGCGATCACCCAGCTCGGCGTCGGCGAGGCGCTGGTCTCCACCCTGCACGCCGGCGGCGTACCGACGCCGGTGGAACGCGCCTTCATCGCCTCGCCCGGCTGCCGCATCGGCACGATCGACGAGGCCGAGCGGGCCACGGTGCGCTCACGCTCCCCGGTCGGCGGCAAGTACGACACCGCCGTGGACCGCGAGTCGGCCTTCGAGCTGCTGGCCCGGCGCGCCGAGGAGGCCGCCGCGACCGAAGCACCGGACGCGACCACGGCCAAGCGCGCCGGCAAGCCCGACGAGGAGCGCGGCTGGATGGACGCGATCAAGGACGCGGTGCTCGGCACCAAGCGCCGCCAGGGCATCCTCGAGACCATGAGCAAGACGGCCGCGCGCAACGTGGCCGGCCAGATCGGCCGCCAGATCGGCGGCGCCAACGGCGCCAAGATCCTGCGCGGCGTGCTCGGCTCGATCATGAAGCGCTGATGCCCGGCCTGAAGCGGCAGCCGGCACCCGCCCTGCCGGAGCCGTCGCCATGAGCCGCTGGCGACCGGCGGCAGCGCCGTCGACCGCCGTCATCACGGCGGAGGGGCATCGCCGGCTGCGCGAGGAGCTGGACCTGCTGTGGCGCGTTCGGCGACCGGAGGTGGTCACCGCATTGGCGGCCGCCGCGGCCGAAGGCGACCGGTCGGAAAACGCCGAGTACACCTACCGCAAGAAGCAGCTCGGCGAGATCGACCGGCGGCTGCGCTACCTGACCAAGCGCCTCGAATCGCTGAAGGTGGTCGATGCGATGCCGGCCGATACCGGCGCGGTGTATTTCGGCGCCTGGATTCTGGTGGACGACGAGGACGGCGAAAGCCGCCGCTACCGCATCGTCGGTCCCGACGAGACCGATCCGCAACGCGGCTGGATCAGCCTCGATTCGCCGCTGGCGCGGGCGACGCTCGGCAAGCGCGAGGGTGATGCATTCGAGGTGCAGCTGCCGGCGGGGCCGGCGCGCTTCGAGATCGCCCAGATCCGCTACGACGCACCCTCGGGCGACTGACCGGCGGCCAGCCGCCAGTCGGCCAGCTCGCGCAGCACCGTCGTGGCGTAGGCACCCGACTCCAGCGCGAAGGCGACGGCCAGGGTCGTCGCATCCTCCCAGGACCATTCCAGATCGGCGACGCGCAGGCGCAGCGCGCGCCGCTCCTGCTCCAGTCCAGCCTGCACCAGACCGTCGGCCAGCGCCGGATCGGCCGCGGCGATCGACGCTTCCAGCGCCTGCACGTCCGCTTCGCTGCGCAAGGCGCCACGCCCCCACAGCGGTCCGGTCGGGTGGATGTCGCCGCTCGCCAGCCGTTCCGCCAGTGTGGCGTCGAACGCAAGCGGGCCGAAGATCGCGTGGGAACCATCGAGCATCCAGACCTCGCCCGGCACCGCGCGATCCCAGTTGCCGGCATCCACGCGCCGGCCCAGCAGGCGATTGAACAGCACCGACCGCGCCGCCGACAACGCGAAGCCGCGCAGGTGGCGCGGCAGGCGCTGCCCGGCGAAGAGCTGCCGCGCCAGCACGAGGTTGTCGCCGTCGCGGCCGAAGCGCTGCTCGCCGAAGTAGTTGGGTACTCCATGCGTCGCGATCGCGGCGATGCGCGCGCCTGCCAGGTCGCGGTCGCCGCCCACTTCGCGCAGGCGCAGCCGGAAGCGGTTGCCGCGATGCGCCCCGCGCTTGAGCTTGCGATCGTGGCGCACGGCCTCGAGCACGCGCACGCCCGGGATCGCCAGCGCGGACCAATCCGGGTCGGCGCGTCCCGGCAGGTGCAGCGACAGCCACTGGCGTGTCACCGCATGGCGGTCCTTGAGACCGGCATAGCCGACGCCCACCGGGGCCACACCGGCGAACGTGCCGAGCTGCTGGGCGACCCAGTCGGTGTTAGCGCCGGTCTTCTCGACGTGGACGAAGAGATGCTCGCCACTGCCGGCCGGCTCGAAGCCGAGCCGCTCCTCGACCACGAAATCGGCCGGCTCCACGCGCAGGGCGCCGGTCAGCACCGGCCCGCCGTGGGCATAGGGCGAGGATTCCATCAGGCGTCCGGCTCGACGCGGGCGACCAGTTCGCGCAGCGCCGGCGGATCGGCCGGCTCGACCGCGATCGCCGGGCGCCGGCGTTCGAGCAGGACCACCGCGAACGCGGCGATGCCCTCGCCGCGCCCGGTGAAGCCGAGCTGTTCGGTGGTGGTCGCCTTGACGCTGACGTCACCGACCGCGCATCCCATGTCGGCGGCGAGGTTCTCGCGCATCGCCTGCGCATGCGGGCCGATCCGCGGCCGCTCGCAGACCACGGTCAGGTCGGCATTGGCCAGCGCGTAGCCGTGTTCGATCATCAGGGCCGCGCAGTGCAGCAGGAAATGACGGCTGCCCACATCCTTCCAGCGCGGGTCGGTCGGCGGGAAGTGGCGGCCGATGTCGCCGAGCGCCAGAGCGCCGAGCAATGCGTCGCACAGCGCGTGGATCACCACGTCGCCGTCCGAATGCGCGACCAGGCCGTGCGTGTGCGGCACGCGCACGCCGCCGAGCATGACGTGGTCGCCCGCACCGAATGCGTGGACGTCGAAACCCTGGCCGATGCGCATGCGCTCTCCGTTTGCTTCAGAACACCGTGGCCGAGGCGTCGCGCGCCATCCGCCGCAGCAGGAACTCGGCCAGCACCCGGTCCGCCGGCGTGGTCACCTTGATGTTGTCGTCGGCCCCCTCGACCAGCAGCGGCCGGAAGCCCAGGCGCTCCATCGCCATTGCCTCGTCGGTCGCCTCGATCCCGGCGGCACGCGCCGCGGCGAGCGCCGCCGACAGGTCGCCCCGGCGGAACAGCTGCGGCGTGAACGCGCGCCAGCGTGCATCGCGCGGTTCGGTCGCGCCGACCCGCTGCTCGCCGTCGGCGCGCTTGAGCGTGTCGCGCAGCGGTGCGGCCAGCAGCCCGCCCCCGGCCGGTACGCCCAGGTCGATCAGCCGCTCGATGTCGGCGGCGCGCACGCAGGGGCGTGCCGCATCGTGCACGAGCACGAAATCGTCCGGCCGCACCGAATCGGGCAGCGCCGCGAGGCCGGCCAGCACCGAATCGGCCCGGGCCGTGCCCCCGGTCGCCGTTCGCAGCGGCGTCCCGGCCGGCTTTTCGAGGCCCGGCCAATACGGGTCCGCCTCCGCGAGCACGACCAGCAGCCCGGCAATGCGCGGCTGCGCGGCCAACCGCTCGAGCGTCCAGGCCAGCAATGGCCGGCCGTCGATCGGCACGTACTGCTTGGGGACCTCGCCACCGAAACGCAGGCCGCGCCCGGCGGCGACCACCACGCACCAGCAGGCGACCTGCGCGGCCGCGGTCACTTGCGCTCGCCCGGCTTCGGGCCGGCCGGTTCCACCACGTGATAGAAGGTCTCGCCGGGCTTGATGAGGCCCAGCTCGGAACGCGCGCGTTCCTCGACCGCCGCATTGCCGTGCTTGAGGTCCTCCACGTCCGCCGCCAAGGCGTCGTTGCGCGCCTTGAGCTTCTCGTTCTCGGCCCTCTGCTCGGCGATGCGCGCCTCGAGCGTCCAGATGTCGCGCATGCCGCCCTGCCCGGTCCACAGCTTGACCTGTAGCGCGATCAGCGCAATCAGCAGCAGCAGGGCGGCGTAGCGCAGCACGACGGCGTATCAGCGAAAGTCCGGCAGGTTCGGGAAGGCATCCCGGCCGGCATAGCGCGCTGCCGCACCGAGGGCTTCCTCGATGCGCAGCAGCTGGTTGTACTTGGCGACGCGGTCCGAGCGGCACAGCGACCCGGTCTTGATCTGGGTGGCCGTCGTCGCGACCGAGAGATCCGCGATCGTGGTGTCCTCGGTCTCGCCCGAGCGATGCGAGACGACCGCGGCGTACTTCGCCGCATCGGCCATCGCGATGGCGTCTAGCGTCTCGGTCAACGTGCCGATCTGGTTGACCTTGATGAGGATCGCGTTGGCGATGTGCCGGTCGATGCCTTCCTTGAGGATCGCCGTATTGGTGACGAACAGGTCGTCGCCGACCAGCTGCACGGTCCGGCCGATCTTCTCGGTCAGCAGTTTCCAGCCGTCCCAGTCACCCTCGGCCATGCCGTCCTCGATCGTCAGGATCGGGTACTTGGCGCTCCAGCCGGCCAGGAAATCGGCGAACTGCTCCGGGCTGAGCACCTTGCCCTCGCCTTCCAGGTGGTACGCCCCGTCCTTGTAGAACTCGGAACTGGCGACGTCGAGGCCGAGCCAGATGTCCTTGCCGACCGCGTAGCCGGCCTTGGTGACGGCTTCGAGGATCGTCTCGACCGCTTCCTCGTTCGAGCGCAGGTTCGGTGCGAAGCCGCCCTCGTCGCCGACCGCGGTGGAAAGGCCGCGGCCCTTCAGCACGGTCTTGAGCGCGTGGAAGATCTCGGTACCGGCACGCAGCGCCTCGGCGAAGCTCGGCAGGCCGACCGGCAGCACCATGAACTCCTGCATGTCGACGTTGTTGTCGGCATGCGCGCCGCCGTTGACGATGTTCATCATCGGCACCGGCAGGCGTGCCGCACGGTCGCCGGCCAGGTACTTCCACAGCGGCAGCCGCCGCGACGCCGCGACGGCATGCGCGTTCGCCAGCGACACGCCGAGCAGGGCATTGGCACCGAGGCGGCCCTTGTTCGGGGTGCCGTCGAGCGCGATCAGCTTGGCGTCCAGCCCGCGCTGGTCGTCCGCATCGAAACCCGCGAGCGCCTCGGCGATCGCCGTGTTGACGTTGGCGACGGCGTTCTTCACGCCCTTGCCGAGATAGCGTCCCTTGTCGCCGTCGCGCAGCTCGACTGCCTCGCGCGAACCGGTCGACGCGCCGGACGGCACCGCGGCACGGCCGAACGAGCCGTCGGCCAGCGTGACTTCGGCCTCCAGCGTGGGATTGCCGCGCGAATCGAGGATTTCACGGGCGTGGACGTGTTTGATGAGCATCAGAAAAAGGTTCCAGGACGGTGATGAAGATTCATTCGAAACCGTGGGCAAAGATCGACTCACCCACGCCAGCGAAGATGTATACCGCACCGGTGCCCCGAGGCACGCCCTCGACTACCGGTCCGAGCTGATCGCCCACGATCACGTCGCCTCCGACCACGGCGAAAGTCAGTCCATTGCCGTAGGCCTCCGGATCCGACAGGACGTGCGTACGAACGACACGTGGCTCACTGAGCGGTGCCGAATAGAAGGTACGGAAGGTGTCGCCGCCGATCACCATCGTCGATGCGCTGCAAGCGAGGCTCCGACCAAACCAACGATCAGCCTGAGTCAAGACGGCGGGAGCGGGCCGATTGGAGCTCCATTGCGACGGGTCACCCTCGAAGATGTCCACGCGCCCGCCCCATCCCACAGGAACCGAGGAGGCCGTGATCGCCACCGTCGAGACAGCCAGGCGTTGACCGCACAGCGCTACGGCATTGCCAAACCAAGCGCCTTGTCCGACCGAAGACGTGATCAGCGAGAGATGTGTCCACTCGTCGCCGACGGGCGCGAACACGGAAACCGCCCCATAGGCCGCGCCGGGGCGGGCTAGCGGATCGCTCGTCACCAGCCAGCGGCTGCTCGCCGCGAGCGCCTTTCCGAACTGGGTCGACGAATAAGGCGGAAGAAGCGCGTGCGGCGAAACCCAAGACCCGTTCTCACGGCGAAAATCATAGAGCTGGCGATGGGTGATATCGCCTTCGCCGGACATTCGCACGAGACCGACCAGCAGCGAGTTCTCAGAAACGGCCAGATGGTGGATGTACCCGGCGCTACCGGGAGCCGGCGAATCCAGCCGTTGGTCGAACACCCAGCCATCGGCAGCACGCCGGTACACGTCGATGTAGTTCGGCCAGCCCGTCACCTCGGTGTTCCGGTTCGCCACTGCCAGCCAGGAGTCGCCCATCGCGAGTCGATACCCGTAGGAATCCGTATCCGTCGACACGAGATGCTGCGTCAATCGCCATTGCCCACCGGAACGTCGGTAGATCGAAACGTACCCGTCGCCAGCCGGCGCAGAAACGGCCAGTTCGCGTTCGTTGGCCGCAATCGCTTCTCCGAAGCCGTGGCTGGCATACCCGGCGGGCGGCTCCGGCAGCAGCTTCTGGTACTGCGCCAAGGCCGCTTCAGGTGACAGCATCAACGAGGTTGCCAGCAGCAGCCCGCGCATCATCCCCGTACTCAACGTCGTCATGAGCCTACCCCCATCTTTAGGATCCCAGCATCCCGACGCGATGGTAGTTCACTCGGCCCGGGCGAGCACGCGCTTGGCTACACCGTCAAGCTCGACCAGGGTCTCCAGCAATCCGGCCATCTTGCCGAGCGGCCAGGCGTTGGGGCCGTCGCTGAGCGCCTTGTCCGGCTCCGGATGGGTTTCCATGAAGATGCCGGCGATGCCGACCGCGACCGCGGCGCGCGAAAGCACCGGTACGAACTCGCGCTGGCCGCCGGACTTGCCGCCGGCGCCGCCGGGCAGCTGGACCGAATGGGTCGCGTCGAAGACCACCGGACAACCGGTCTCGCGCATGACGCTGAGCGAGCGCATGTCCGACACCAGGTTGTTGTAGCCGAAGCTCGCGCCGCGCTCGCAGACCATGATCTGCGGATTGCCGGTGGACTTGGCCTTGTCGGCGACGTGCTTCATCTCCCACGGCGAGAGGAACTGGCCCTTCTTGACGTTGACCGGCCGGCCGACGCTGCAGGCACGCAGGATGAAGTCGGTCTGCCGGCACAGGAACGCCGGCGTCTGCAGGACGTCGACGACCTCGGCGACCTCTTCCATCGGCGTGTACTCGTGCACGTCGGTCAGCACCGGCACGCCGATCTGCCGCTTGACCTCGGCCAGGATGCGCAGGCCTTCCTCGATACCCGGGCCGCGATGGCCGCTGATCGAGGTGCGATTGGCCTTGTCGAAGCTCGACTTGTAGATGAACGGGACGCCGAGGCGCCCGGTGATCTCCTTGAGCTGGCCGGCGGTGTCGAGCGCGAGCTGCTCGGACTCGATCACGCAAGGGCCGGCGATCAGGAACAGCGGCTGGTCGAGGCCGACCTCGAAGTCGCAGAGCCTCACGCCAGGCTCTCCGAGCCGGTGTCGGCGAAGCGTTCGGCCGTGCGCACGGCACGGTACTCGCGCGCCGCGCGGATGAAGCCGATGAACAGCGGGTGGCCGTCGCGCGGCGTCGAGGTGAATTCCGGATGCGCCTGGCAGCCGATGAACCACGGGTGGTCGGCCAGCTCGATCATCTCGACCAGCAGGTCGTCCATCGACTTGCCGGACACGACCAGCCCCAGGTCCTCGAAGGCCTGGCGGTAGCGGTTGTTGAATTCGTAGCGGTGGCGATGACGTTCGCGCACGACGTCCTTGCCGTAGAGCTCGCGCGCCAGCGTGCCGGCCTTGAGCCGGCATTCCTGCGCGCCCAGCCGCATCGTGCCGCCGAGATCGGAGGACTCGTCGCGCTTCTCGACCTCGCCGGAGCTGGTGGTCCACTCGGTGATCAGCGCGATCACCGGATCGCGGCAGCTCTGGTCGTTCTCGCTGGAGTTGGCCGCCTCGAGCCCGCCGATGTTGCGCGCGAAGTCGACCACCGCGGCGTGCATGCCGTAGCAGATGCCGAAATACGGCACGCGGTTCTCGCGAGCGAAGCGTGCGGCCGCGATCTTGCCTTCGAAGCCGCGCTTGCCGAAGCCGCCCGGCACCAGCACCGCGTCGACGCCGCCGAGCACCTCCTCGCTGCGGCGCTCGACGTCCTCGGACTCGACCCAGCGCAGGTTGACGCGGGTGCGCTGCTTGATGCCGCCGTGGCGCAAGGCCTCGCCGAGCGACTTGTAGGCGTCCTTGTGCTCGACGTACTTGCCGACGATCGCGATCGTGACTTCATCGCGCGGGTGTTCGATCGCCTCGACGGTGCGCTCCCATTCGGAAAGATCCGCCGGCCGCGCCTTGAAGTTGAGCCGGTCCAGGACGATGTCGTCCAGGCCCTGCTGGTGCAGCCACAGCGGCAGGCGGTAGATGATGTCGACGTCGATCGCGCTGATGACCGCCTTCTCGGGCACGTTCGTGAACAACGCGATCTTGCGCCGGTCCGACTGCGGCAGCGGCTGCTCGCAGCGGCACAGCAGGACGTCGGGCTGGATGCCGATCGAGCGCAGCTCCTTGACCGAGTGCTGCGTGGGCTTGGTCTTGATCTCGCCGGCGGCCTTGATGAACGGCACCAGGGTCAGGTGCATGAACATCGACATTTCCTGGCCGTGCTCGGTGCGGATCTGGCGGATCGCCTCCAGGAACGGCAGCGACTCGATGTCGCCGACCGTGCCGCCGATCTCGACCAGGGCGACGTCGTAGCCGCTTGTGGCCTCGTAGATGCGGTGCTTGATCTCGTCGGTGATGTGCGGGATCACCTGCACGGTGGCGCCCAGGTAGTCGCCGCGGCGCTCCTTGGCGATCACGCTCTCGTAGATCTTGCCGGTGGTGATCGAGTTCTTGCCGGTCAGCCGGGTGTGGATGAAGCGTTCGTAGTGGCCCAGATCCAGATCGGTTTCGGCACCGTCGTCGGTGACGTACACCTCGCCGTGCTGGAACGGGCTCATCGTGCCCGGATCGACGTTGATGTAGGGATCGAGCTTCATCATCGTCACGCGCAGCCCGCGCGCCTCGAGGATGGCAGCCAGTGACGCGGCCGCGATGCCCTTGCCAAGCGAGGACACCACGCCTCCGGTCACGAAGATCAGGGGAGTCATGAAAAGCTATCCGCAGGAAAACCCTATTCTACCGGCTGGGCGCCGGCCCCGCGAGGGTTGACGGCACCGGCAATTGTCTTTCCACGGCATCCCGGGCCCGTGGCACGGCGACGCACGCGACGCCTGTACCTGCCGGTTCATTTAACGGCACATGAACAACGGCACCGGCGGCCTTTGCTAACGTCGGTCCCGGTCGCGCCGCAAGGGTGGCCTCTCCACACCACCCTGCCGAGCCCCGCCCGATGCGAAAGCACCCCGCGCGACTGCGCTTTTTCCCTGTAGGCCTGCTGGCGCTGGTCCTGATGCCGGCGGCCACTGCGCAGGCATCCACCGTGGACTGGGCGAGCGGTCCCAGCCTGGAAGCGCTACTGGGGATCGAACCGCCTGCCGTCCTGCAGGCCTCCCTGGTCGCCGTACCTGCCGAGACGGCATCGGCGGGCCTGACGGCCGACGAGAAACCCGGGCACCTGCTGATCGCACTGGCCAAGCAGCTGCGCGACATCCGCTACCGGCGCGGTGGCTCGAACCCCAAGACCGGCTTCGACTGCAGCGGCTTCGTCCGCTACGTGTTCCAGCATGCCCTGGGCGTCAGCCTCCCGGCCGGCTCCGCCGCGCAGTTCCGGGTCGGCGACACGATCGACCGCCGCGACATGCAGCCCGGCGACCTGGTGTTCTTCCGCATTGCCGGCAAGCGCATCTCGCACGTCGGGATCTACGTCGCCGAGGGCCGTTTCATCCATGCGCCCTCGGCCGGCAAGGTCGTACGCGTGGACAGCCTCGAACAGACGTACTGGGCGCGACGGTTCGCCGGCGCCCGACGGCCCGAGGCGATCGCCCGCACCTGAGCCGGCCTGGGCTAGGGCGTGTCATCAATTCCTCGGCAGGTCGCGTTGGCCCTGGAAAGTCGTCAGGGGGTGTTGTGTGGCGCCGCGCCTGACTGGCCGTCAGGTCAAGCCGCGCAACGCACGCTGGCGGCTTTCCAGGGCCAACCCGTAGGGCC